>Ga0155554_112_pt1 | contig 39937 bp, 32 predicted proteins | sample RifCSPhighO2_12_FD_107211 | JGI IMG/M metagenome (GOLD analysis project Ga0155554, IMG submission 107211) | Gammaproteobacteria bacterium RIFCSPHIGHO2_12_FULL_41_20 | reverse complement strand
CATGCCCTCTTGCCGCAGTGTATTCACCTGTCAATGTAAAAATATCTAGCCATGTCCTTCCCTAAACGCTTACATGCTATCTATCAATTTAAACAGCAGCTACGTCGAGTACTTATGAAGAAAACAATGAAGGCTAAGCAATGTAGGCGCATGATCCCCCTGTTCTTAAAAATGATTACGGCTCTCAAACAGAGTCCGTTTAAACGGCTAGTAACACTAGGTAAAACACTTTATCAATGGCGTGAGGAGGTAGTTCGTATGTGGCGATTCACAAAGAACAATGGCATAACGGAAGGGTTCCATCGCAAGATGAAACTGATTCAAAGAAGAGCATATGGATTTCGGAACTTTGAAAATTATAGGTTACGAGTTAGAGTACTCTGCTCATAGGCAAAGTGCCCCCTTAAATGGGAAAGACCCCGAAAATTACCTTGCAAGTCATTGATTCTATTGATGGGCCGTGTAGGGATCGAACCTACGACCAATTGATTAAGAGTCAACTGCTCTACCAACTGAGCTAACGGCCCATGAATGGGGTGAGCGATGGGGATCGAACCCACGACAACCGGAATCACAATCCGGGGCTCTACCAACTGAGCTACGCCCACCATAAACAACTTTCAAGGAATTGCTTAGCTGCTCTTTCTCCAGGCAACCCTATGTATTATCCTAGAAACGGCAGTTGATTCATGATCTTAAATGTAACACCTTTAAAGCTCACGCCCAACTGCCGTTTCTAGGATTATTCCATGGCGCGCCTGGCAGGACTCGAACCTGCTACCCCCGGCTTAGAAGGCCGGTGCTCTATCCGAATGAGCTACAGGCGCCCCTCGAGAAACCTACCTTATTATTTTAAATCGGGGTAGAGGGATTTGAACCCCCGACATCCTGCTCCCAAAGCAGGCGCGCTACCAGACTGCGCTATACCCCGTTGAAACGATTTGGAATCATACAAAGTACTCCTTTCACCGTCAATGTTTTATAATTAATATGCTTAGATATATGATTCTCATTTAAATAAAAGTTTCGTGTTAAAATAACCCACTCTATCCCATAGGATGTACTTGCATATGGTCGCACAATGCATTGATGGCAAATCAATCGCCGCCCAACTTCGTAGCGAAATTGCGGCCATCATAAGCAGCAAATGCCAACAAGGTTATCGTCCCCCTGGTCTCGCAGTCATTTTAGTAGGCAACGACCCGGCCTCGCACATTTATGTACGCAATAAACGCCAGGCCTGTGCAGAAGTAGGCGTTATCTCATTTTATCATGTTTTACCTGCTTCAATTAGCGAAACTGAACTTGTTACCCTCATTCATATGCTAAATATAGATAACTCTGTTGATGGCGTTTTATTGCAACTCCCTTTACCCAGTCACCTAAACACAGGAACAATCATTGATAGTATTAATCCTGCTAAAGATGTTGATGGTTTTCATCCCTATAATCTTGGGCGACTTGCGCAACGACGCCCCGCACTACGCTCGTGTACTCCCTACGGAGTTATGTATTTACTTGATCATATTGGCCAAGCATATAAAGGCAAACATGCCGTCATTGTGGGTGCGTCTAATATTGTCGGTAGACCTATGTCACTTGAGCTATTACTTGCTGGCGCTACTGTAACTATTTGCCATCGCTTTACGAGAAACTTAGCGCACTATGTTCAACAAGCTGATATTTTAGTCTCTGCCGTTGGCAAACCCGGATTAATTAAAGCAGAATGGATTAAACCCGGCGCAACAGTGATTGACATAGGGATAAATCGCCTTGCCGATGGCACATTAACAGGCGATATTGAATTCGAAAAAGCAAAAACACGCGCAGCCTGGATTACGCCTGTACCTGGCGGTGTTGGGCCAATGACTGTCGCCATGTTACTAAAAAACACCTTAATTGCTGCTGGCTATTCTCCTACACTTTCACCATAAAATTAGCGCATTGCCGGCTGCCTTTACCCCCGGTATACTCATGCCTAAACTCATGGAAGGAGGTATTGTCGTGCCGCAAAGTGCAAAACAATTTGCTGATCGTTTGAATAAAGGCCTAGATGAATTGGATGTCCCGGCCGTTGTTCGCGAAAGAGTAACCATTCTAAGTAAAATGTTACAAATACCCAAACAACAAGCATGGAACTTACTAGAAGGATATCAGCTGCCAGATGAACAATTACTGCAACAAATTGCTAACGAATTAGAAGTAGAAACTGGATGGCTCGTAGGTAAATAGTTAATAAATGGATGCTGTATTAGATCAATGCTTTTTCATTAGCCCATAAAACTTGGGCAATAATCATCGATACTTCGTCAATTTGTTCCTTGGTAATAACTAAAGGAGGCGCGATACGAAGCACGGTATCATGCGTTTCTTTTGTAAGTACACCTGCCTCTAGCAGATGCATACATAATAAGCGCGCTGAATATTCCATACCCACCTCAAGACCTATCAATAGTCCCTTACCTCGTACCGCTTTAATTAACGGTGAGCGAATAGCTTGTAATTTTTTTAAAAAATATTCCCCTAATTCTGCAGCGCGCGTTATTAACCCCTCATCAAATAATGTATTAAGCGCTACTAATCCCACTGCCGCAGCCAACGGATTACCACCAAATGTGCTACCATGATCGCCGGGCGTAAATACAGACATCACTTCTTGGCAACTTAAAAATAATGATACTGGAAGCAAACCACCACCTAGCGCCTTCCCTAATAACACAGCATCCGGTTTTACTGCTTCATGCTCACAAGCTAAAAACTTACCAGTACGTCCCATGCCAGTTTGAATTTCATCACATATGAGTAACACATTATGTTTTTTGCAAATCGCTGCACATTCTCGTAAATAACCTACTGGCGGTAAAACAATACCTCCCTCACCTTGAATTGGCTCCACTAAAAACGCAGCCGTCCTATTAGTAATAGCCTTTTCCAAAGCAGCGGCATCGCCGTAAGGAATCACCGTAAACCCTGCAGGAAAAGGGCCAAAACCGGATCGATATTGTGGTTCTGACGACATCCCAACAATAGTTATTGTTCTGCCATGAAAATTTCCTGCACACGCAATAATTTCAGCTTGATCTGTTGGCACCTTTTTTTGTGTGTAAGCCCATTTCCTAGCTGCTTTCAATGCTGTCTCTACCGCTTCCGCTCCTGAGTTCATAGGTAGTGCTCTATCTTGCCCAGCCACCTCGCAAGCACGCTTTAAAAACACTCCCAATTTATCGCTATAAAACGCTCGAGACACAACTGCAAGTTGGTGAGCTTGGCTGCACAATGCATCTACTAATTTAGGATGACAATGACCATGACTTACTGCGGAATAGGCACTCATCATATCAAAATAGCGTTTCCCTGCTTCATCCCAAACAAACACGCCTTCTGCTCGTTTTAACACAACCGGTAAAGGAGCATAATTCTGCGCACCAAATTGGTGCTCTAATTCCATAGGGGATAACGTCATCAGGCTTATTCCTGTGAAATAACTTATTTAGTTAGTATAAGAGTGTATACTCAGAGTTATTAATTAGGCAAAATAAAAGAGTGTCTTCGAAAGAACTGCCTGCAGAAACCGACTAAACCCACAATGGTGGAAACCTCTGCAGCACTTTAGGCTTTCCTACTTCAACAACCGTAAATCAGGACCTGCACACCATGCCACAAGTTAGTTTCCCTATTTATATGACTGAAAGGTTCTGGACAACATTCTAACGAAAACACTCATTATTAGTATAGAAAAAATACACTTATTTGCAAATTTTGCTCATTTATAATGCTATTGAATATATTGTTAATTATTTTTTGTTTAAATATTTTTTTCATCTATAATTTCTGGCTTTCATCCACTTAACCTAGGCTCATCACACAAAAATGAAACAATCACAAATAACATCAGATACTTACATTGTAGAAGTCTCTTCCTTAAGCCATGATGGACGAGGTATTGCCGTTATTCAAGGTAAAACGACTTTTATTCAAGGTGCCCTCCCAGGAGAAAAAATCCGCTGTAAACTTATCAGCCAGCATACCCGTTACAATGAAGCAGAAATTCTGGAAGTAAAAGAACTAGCCATTGAACGCGTTACACCTGGATGTTCTCATTTTGGTATTTGTGGAGGATGCAGTCTGCAGCATTTATCTAATGCTGCACAACTCAAGTTAAAACAAGATGCATTAATCGAACAATTACAACACTTTGGCAATATTAAGCCGCAAAATCTACTCCCACCACTGACAATGCATCCATGGGGCTATCGCCGAAAAGCACGATTAGGGGTACGGTATGTTATTAAAAAAAATAAAGTACTAGTAGGATTTCGAGAAAAACGTCACCACTATCTAGCTGATATCCACAGCTGCCCTGTCTTACATGAGAATATCGGTTTACACATCAATGAATTAAGCAATATTATTAGATCTTTAGATAATTACAAAGATATCCCACAAATAGAGGTAGCAGTAGGAGAAAATGCCACGGCTTTAGTGTTTCGTCATTTACAGCCGTTAACAGCAGCAGATCAAGAAAAATTAATTGCCTTTGCTAACAAGCATCAGTTTCATCTCTATTTACACCCTAACCCACCCAACGTACCGCACAAACTATGGCCTGTCGAACAACCTGAGCGTCTTTGCTATTATTTACCTAATTATCACATCACTATGCATTTTCACCCGTTAGATTTTACACAAATTAATTTTGAGATTAATAATCTCATGATCCAGCAAGCCATAACGTTACTTGATTTACGCTCGGAAGATGAAGTACTGGACCTGTTTTGTGGGATAGGTAATTTTACCCTACCGATTGCGCGACATGCAAAACGGGTAACCGGCATTGAAGGCAGTGAGCGCATGGTGGAACGTGCCAAGGAAAATGCTGTTTATAATAACATTATCAATGCTGATTTTTATACAACCAACCTACAACTATCTACCACAGAACAACAAAAACCTTGGCTTCAAAAAACATACACGAAAATCCTTCTTGACCCACCAAGAACTGGTATAAAGGATTTAGCACCGATATTGCCTCAACTAAATGCGGAAAAAATTGTTTATATTTCATGTAACCCCGCTACGCTAGCTAGAGATGCTGGTGCATTAGCCAAGGATTATCAATTAACACATGCAGGAATAATGAATATGTTTCCACACACCGAGCATATTGAAACAATGGCGGTATTTGAACGTAACTAGGGGTATACGCGATACTCCTAATATCTAATAATTAAAAGCGATAACAAAAGGACGGTAAGCACTATGAATGAATTACCAATCATCAACTGGGAACTAGGCACCCAATTAGCAGATAATAAACGCGACCTCGCTGAAGAGCTTCTCTCTATTCTTATCAACAGCTTACCTATAGAAATAAAAGTAATAAAAGAATCACTGCATAATCAAAATCGCGATAAATTATGGCAGAGTGTGCATAAACTACATGGCGCAGTTTGCTATTGCGGCACTCCACGCTTAAAACAAGTATTAACCAAACTTGAAACCTCTATAAAAACGAATATAATGGATAATCTACCTTTACTTATCGATGAACTTAGCACGGAAGTAAACCAACTATTAACTTGTTATAAAAGTTACACAGAATCTTGCACTCATAAATAAAAGCTAAAAAGTTACGAAGGTTTCCATTGAAACCATCATTGCGAGGCTGCCCCAACCAAAAAATTGAGTTTCTGGATGATATTTCCAGAAGTTACCGAAGAATCACTTAAGGATGTTGCATGACCACACAATCCATCATCAAGAAAACGCTTATCCAAAAATATCAGGATATTATGCCACAAGGAGCAGGCGCATTATTTTTTATCCAGATATTTTCCACTCTTAGTTTTAGCGTACTTTATTCTACTTTAATTCTATACTCCACGCACGGCTTACATTTAAGCGACATGCTAGCAACTAGCATTACTGGTTCATTTATAGCATTAAATTATTTTTTACACTTATTAGGCGGTTACATCGGTGGGAGATATTTAAGTTATCGCAGCTTGTTCTCCCTTGGTATGGTCGCACAAATTTCTGGTTGCTTACTTATTTCAGTACCCAATAGTAATTTCCTATTATGGGGCTTGGCAACCTTTCTTGCTGGCAGTGGCCTGAATGTTACCTGCATTAATTGCATGGTAACGCAACTGTTTGAGCCCGATGATAAACGCCGTGAAGCTGCTTTCTTATGGAATTATAGCGGAATGAACATTGGCTTTTTTATTGGGTTTTCTATTGGTGGCTACTTTCACTTACACCAGGCCTATCAACAACTCTTTATACTCAGCGCATTAGGTAATTTAATCGCATTAATTATTACACTGTTCAAATGGAAAATATTAAATGATAGACACACTACTTTTAGTGAATCACAAATCACAACAAAGAAAAGATTTCGCCTTATAGGAACCGTTATGGTTGTGCTGCTTGTACTAGTACTAAGGGCATTACTCGATCGCACGGATTTCTGTAATAATCTTATTTTAGTTATTGGCGCTGCCATGATATTTATCATAGGCATATTAGCCATTAAGCAACCCACCACAGAAAGCCGCAATAAAATTGGAGGTTACTTATTACTTGCCCTTTCCTCCCTCATCTTCTGGGCCCTATATCAACTGGCTCCTATGGGGCTAAATTTATTTATTGAGCGCAATGTAGATAGGCACTTCCTTGGACTTCTTATTGCCCCACAGTGGGTGCAAAACATTAATACGGTCATTATTATTCTAGGCGGCCCACTACTCAGCATTATTTTTAGTCGTATGCGCGATCGCGGTATGAATATTACGATTCCATTTCAATTTTCCTTAGCATTATTGCTAATTGGCACTGCCTTTGCCATTTTGCCGTTAGGTATTTATTTCGCTAACCCCCAAGGATACACTAACTTTAATTGGATTATTGTTAGCTATACTTTACAAAGCGTTGGTGAATTATTTATCTCTCCCATTGGTTACGCCATGATAGGACAATTAGCTCCCCTACGATTACGCGGGTTAATGATGGGTACGTGGATGATGATCACCGGGGTGGCGGCTATTCTTTCAGGTCATTTCTCAAAGATTGCATTGGGCGCAACGGAATCTACGAATCCCTTAATTACCAATACAAGCTATAGTCACACTTTCGGCATGCTAGGATGGACAGCTATTGTAATCAGTATAGTATTATTTATTTTCATACCCTTCTTAACCCGCCTCACTCAGGAAGGAAGACGCTTTTCAACGACCAGGGAATCACCAGATGAATTAAACTTGATGGAGGAAAAGGTAACGGCGTAAATCCTTTGAAGCTCTTGTGCCATTAGTAGCTATACCTCTGTTCATTAAGAACAAGGAGTAGAGGGCGTCAATATTAAAAGAGAGTAATTATATGCTCTTCTTGAGAACAAAACGCACAGCGCTACTGCAACAAACATAATACCTAATATCAAACCATACCATACCCCTCTTGCACCGAGCGCAAAATAAAATGCAAACAGATATGCACCGCCTATCCCTAACCAATAACCGACTATGCTACATATCATAGGCAAGAGTGTATCTTTAACGCCGCGTAATACGCCATTCATGCTCGCCTGTATGGTGTCAAAACATTGGAAAACTGCTGCAAATGTAAAAAACGTTACGGCAAATTGTCTAAGATATAAATTTCTAGCCGGGTTACCAACAAAGAGGGTAATTAAAAAATCAGAATAATAATTAAATAAAATCGCAACAAAAAACGCTAACGATAGCATGATAATTAACGCCGAAATAACTATATGCTTAATAAACGGAACAGATTGACTGGGAGTCTCAGTAGATGATATGCGTTGCGCTATTGCCATGGAGTATGAAAACGGCAGGCAGAATACCAGCGTCAAGCATTGTACCACGATATAATGAGCAGCCAAGACATCCGCCCCAAAATACCCCATCATTAATATTGCCATCCCCCCCATGCTGATGTCTAATACCAACATTACCCCGTAAGGTAGACCCATACGTAACATTTCAAACATTTTCTTCCAACTAACATCACTCAAATCAAAATAGAATAAATAAGATTTTAATAGGGGATGATAAAATATATATAGCAATAAACTAATTAACATACTCCATTGCACAATGGCGCCTGCATAACCTCCGCCAGCAATCCCTAAAACAGGCATACCCAACTTACCGTAAATGAATATATAGTCCACAAAAAAAGTCAGCGGTATTGCAGCTAAGCCAATATGCAGTATGATCTTGGCCAAAGCGAAAGCAGAGAGAAATTCCCTCAACACTAAAAAGCTCAGTGTCGCTGGGAATCCCCATACCAAACCGCGCATAAATAATCTAGTGGCTATAACAATAGATTCATCTAGACCTATTACTTGTAAAAAATCAGGCATCAACCATAACATACCCATACTAGGGACAGCCAATATACACACGAGAAAAAAACTATGCTGCATCGTCCTGCGAATTTCACGTGCAGTATTAAGCCCAAAAGCACGCGAAATATATGCGCCTATCACACTTAAGATACCTAGACAAAACATCAGCGCCAGCAAAAAAAAAGCTGACCCCATTGCTACTGCTGCCAGCGCATGAGAGCCAAGGCGTCCTAGCATTAAGGCATCAATAAACTGCAAACTCTTTTGTGATAAGAATAACAACATCGCTGGCAAAGCTAGTTTAGTTAATTGTCTGGCTTCAAAAAAAAATTTAAGCATGCCTATCACTCAATATTTACAACTTGCTGGGCCTCTAGCAATGCAAAGTCCCATAGCTTTTTATCCATAAGTTGGCTTGGTTTTACGCTACTTAACGCATGTAGAATATTACTAGGAATTTTCGGGTTTTCTTTTGCCAATCCATCAATTAACACTTTCACCCGTTGCCTTACTAGATTTTCTTGTGAACCACAAAGTGTACATGGAATAATAGGGAATGCTTGTTCTTGCGCATAAGCAACAATGTCTTTTTCCTGGCAATATGCCAGGGGTCTAATCAGGATATGCCGCTTATTATCGCTTAACAGCTTGGGCGGCATGGAACGAATTTCACCATTATAAAGGATTGACATTAACAAGGTTCGAATTAAGTCATCACGGTGATGGCCTAAAGCAATTTTATTAAACCCATGCTCTTCGGCATAATGGTAAATAATGCCTCGCCGCAATCGTGAACACAGAGAACAATAAGTTTGCCCTTCTGGAATTTTAGATTTAACAATCGAGTAAGTATCTTCCGTTAAAACCTGGTAAGCAATACGTCTAGCTTCTAACCAGGCACGTAGCGCTTGATCATCCCATCCCGGCTGGGATTGATCTAAAGTAAAAGCAAAGATTTCGAAATGAGGATGAGCTCTTTGTTGTAAAAGGCACAAAATACGTAATAAAGTAAAAGAGTCCTTCCCTCCTGATAACCCCACTAGCACACGATCGCCATGTTGTATCATCTTATAATCAGCAATGGCTTTTCCCGTGTAATGCAATAATTTTTTCTCAATAACTGACTCTTTACGCATAAAAAGATATCTTCATAAAAAACATTGCCGCTCAAGCATATGCTTGAGCGGCAATACAGCAAAATAACTCAATAGACTTCTTGCACACAACCCTACTCTCGAGGGCAATCGCTACGTCGGCACAAAACGCATACGGAGACTGGCTGCTTCCAGTCTCCTGCGCTTTAACCTAAATTCAGCAGGAAAACTCCCAGCAGTTCCCGCTAACACTGTCATCCTGAGCGTCAGCGAAGGATCTTCTTAATAAATCCTCGGTGTTTATTAAGAAGATCCTTCGCTGACGCTCAGGATGACAGTGTTAGCGGGAACTGCTGCAGGAACTCCTGTAAACGGATTGTTATTTGGCCACAGAAACGTCTTCTGCCTGAAGACCTTTTTGTCCTTGGGTCACTGCGAACTCAACTCGCTGACCTTCTTCGAGAGTGCGATATCCATCACCGCGAATTGCTCGATAGTGAACAAACACATCGCCCCCACTATCACGCTGAATAAACCCATACCCTTTACTATTATTGAACCACTTTACGATCCCAGTTTCACGTGCTGACATAACTTTTTACCTTCATAGAAATTGAACAAAAACATTACCACTGTTTCTGAAATACAGAATTAATGGCAATCAGTTTATTGTAACAGATATACGAAGAGAAAATACAGCCTTATAGCCTCTAACTGTAGGCAAAAAACCGTGAAATAACCACATTTTTCTGCCTACAATCCTTTAAAAACTGCTCGCCACTAAAATAACGATACTCATGTCCACGTACCGACCCAATAGGATCACCCTCCTGCTCCCCCATCCCAGGATGGCACATAATCAAACCACCATCTTGTACACCATCTAGAAACCTAGGAAATAACGTTGCATAATTCTGCGCTTGATTAAATACATAAATACCAGAGAAAGATGTATTATATGGTATGTGAGCCTGCTGTAATAACCTCCGTAAACCACATGTTCCTACTAGAATAAGGCTTTTCTTAACCCCACACCCATGCAGCCAATCCGACATAATCAACCTGTCATTCACACAACGCACATAAAAATGCTGGCCGCACAAACGTTTAGCGCACACGTTTAACATGGCTTCTCGCACTATAGGCAACTGATGTACATGTTGATGACCATCAATAAAGTCTGGCAACATGCCAGTGGCACTCACAAATCGTTCTAGTTGCGCACAGCACTCATCTTCAATAACCGCCTGATTTAACTGACGGGCATAAGCTCGCATCATTAAATGCCCCAGGGAGAATAAATGAGACCCATAATAATGGCTAAAAGTAGTAGATAAGGCATTCCCTTCTGTTAAGTTAAAATGCATGCCTATATCTAGCTTCCCCTGAAATGGCAGTAGCCACTTAGCATGATCTAACCAGTGATCTGCATTAGTTAAACAGCTAGTAGCAGATAAACGGCTAGCTTGTAATAAAGCAATAATCCCTTGAGAAATCGCCAAATTTTGCCCATAATCATCCGCACAAAGAACAACATGCCTCATAGATAGCGCCTAACCTCCCTAGGGGCTTATATTGGAAAATTACGATAACATTATCCTAGAAATGGCAGTTGGGTGCGAGTTTTAAATGAATTAAAAGCGATCAGCGAGAGCCTACTGTGCAATTTTATCATCGCATACATTACCCCCATTGGTTAACCGATTTTACCTTGTTAACCCTGGCTTTAAGTGTATTTTATTTTATTTGGTCAGGTAGTTACCCTTTATTTGTACCCGACGAAGGACGCTACTCTGAAGTGGCTAGAGAAATGCTGGTGATGCATGATTACATCACTCCACGCTTAAATGGCATTGTATTTTTAGATAAGCCTATTCTTTATTACTGGCTACAAGCTATTGCCATGAAGTTATTTGGTATAAATGAATGGGCATTACGCTTTTGGCCAATCTTATTTGGCATAATAGGTTGCTGGATAACTTATTTTACTGGATATATATTATTTAATCGCCGTACAGCTATTGTTTCTGCACTTATCCTTGCTACCAGCCCCTTATACTTCGGCGCTGCACACTATGCAAACCTGGATTTAGAGGTTGCTGTGTTAATTAGCAGTTCACTCTCTTGCTTTATTATGGCAACACGGTTAACTAAGCCTCGTCAACGACAAGTATGCTTTTTCCTTAGTTGTATCTTTGCCGGACTCGCTGTACTTACCAAGGGATTAATCGGACTGGTTTTTCCGATTACCATCATCGGTAGCTGGATAGTATTATCTGGACAATGGCGCATCTTGAAAAACTTGCCATTAATTCGCGGAATACTATTATTCACCACCATCACGCTTCCATGGTATCTGTTAGCACAACAAGCTAACCCTGAGTTTTTTCATTTTTTCTTTGTTACTCAACAAGTCACTCGCTTTCTTTCCGCTGCCGACTTTAACAATAAAACTGCATTTTGGTTTTACTTTCCCATTGTATTCGCCGGGTTTTTACCATGGTCTGCATTTGTTATACAAGCTATAGTGAATAGCGTTACAAAGCTATGTAAAACACCACGCGCACACTTGGTAGAGTTATTTCTATTATTATGGCTATGCATTATTTTTACTTTCTTCTCTATCCCTCACTCTAAAACCGTAGGATATATTCTCCCAATTTTTCCTGCTCTAGCATTATTAACCGGGCACTTTCTGGATCAATACTGGGACAATGTCAGCTGTAAACGTATTCGTTATGGGATAGGGCTAGCCATGGGATTGCTGCTGTGCTCTGCCATACTATTACCCATCCTTTCTCAAGTATATGCGTCCCTCATCCCCCCTGGATTTAAACATTATTTATATGAATTTGCTGGCATTGCATTAGCTACTTGCTTATCTTTGTATATTACCCAACGCTACAATGCAACGCTCATCGCCAAATTTACCTGTCTTACTATATCCAGCATATTACTTCTATCGCTATTAACCTTTAGCGCTGCCAGCTTAAATGACAATACAGTAAAACCCCTTGCACTTAAATTAAAGCTTATCCTGCAACCTAACGATGAAATCATTACCTATTATAAATATTATCAAGACTTACCCTTGTATCTAGAAAAACGCATTGTTATTACCGCGGATTGGAAGGCTAGTGATATTGCTAATAATGATAACTGGGTAAGAGAGCTGTGGTATGGCATGTACTTTCGCAATAGCTTAGCTAGCACCAAATGGTTAATTAATGAAGATGAATTTTGGCAACGGTGGAATCAGAAAAAACGTATCTTTGTGCTATTAAATAAAAACTACCTGGAAGATTTTCAGAGAAAAGCCCAACAAAATCGTTACTACTTAATAGACACCCGAGGCAATGTCATGTTATTTAGCAATCAATCCTAGGGCCTGTCCTCCTTTATTCAGTATCAAACCCATGCTTGCCTTCTAACAAGTATTTGGGACGCCGTTTTACCTCAGTAAAAATCCGTGCAATATATTCGCCTAAAATGCCAATTGACAGCAGCTGCACTCCTCCTAAAAACATAATAGCCACTACCAGCGTGGGAAACCCAGGAAGATCTGCGCCAAATAACAGCGTCACTGTCACAATATAAATAGCATAAATCAGTGAAACAAAAGAAATCACGAATCCAATCAACCCCCATACGCGTAATGGCACATCAGAAAAAGAAGTCACGCCTGTGATAGCCAACTCTGCCAATTGAATAAACCCCCATGAGCTCTTTCCTCCTCGGCGATTTTGCACTGCAAACGGTACCGCCTTTTTCTTAAAGCCAACCCAGGCATACAGCCCCTTCATAAAACGTTTGCATTCTGGAAATTGATTTAATGCATCGATGACTTTACGATCAAACAGTCGAAAATCACCCGCATTATTAGGAATATCAATTTTAGTAATTTTCGACATCAGCCAATAAAAAAACTGGCTAAATCCACGCTTTAACCTAGTTTCATTATCACGATTATTTCTAACGCCATAAACCATTTCATATCCCTCACTCCATTCACGCAAAAACACAGGAATGGTATCTAATGGGTGTTGAAAATCTGCGTCTAACAAAATTGCCACATCACCTGAGCAATGCTCTAGCCCCGCAGTTAGGGCAATTTCCTTGCCAAAGTTTCGGGATAAATTTAGCAACTTAACAGAATACTCTCTAGGTAGCTGCAAAACCTTTTCCATTGTCTTATCTTTACTACCATCATTAATTACAATAATTTCAAACTGTTGAGTTATCTGGCAAAGATAGCTGTGCAGTTGCATAAGAAAATCTTGTATAACTAATTCCTCGTTATACACGGGGACAATACAGGAAATGTAAACTGCTTTATTCGCCATTAATAAGCGCCGCTGCTCAATTAACATAAAGTCATCTCAACTCATAGACATAGACTATTTAAGATAAATTATACCTATTTAACAACCAGGGGCAAAATGATTAGTATTTACCCTAGATTGACAATACCTGTGTGCATGTGTTATCCAAAATAATGACACACTTAAATATGCTCTCAACAACGAGATAACATAACAATGGCCCCACCCGTGATAAAGGGCGTTTACTTGCCTACAGAGTTTCCCCTGCCCTCACAGGAGCCATCAGCTACTGCCACCATTTCCCCTCCTCCTCTACCTCCCTCAGCCCATCCAGTTAAAAAAATGGCTATTAATGGCATGACCGGCTACTTTAAAGCGTGCGGCCCTGGCTATCCCCCCGAATTAGCGCGCTGGGTTATTGCCATTAGCGTTTATATGCGCATGACTTTAGATAATCAAGCTGCGGAAGAATTGCCTGTTTACAATGACCGCAATGAGTTAATTGGCACGTTTTCCATTGAACTTCCTCAGTTTAAACCCATGTATACTGCTCAGGATAATGGAGGATTCCCTCCAGCAGAACCTCACTTACGTCATACTGTCTGCCCTAGCGTGCGTGTTTTAGCCGCATCCAACATTATGGAAATGCTCATTAAATGTTGGCTATTAGAAAATGAAGATGTACATCCAGACAATCTCGGAGTAAATGGTATCATTGACTTTGATATGGCCGCTTATTCAGTTACCCAACCACTAAAAGCGGGGGATAGATTGCTTGGATTACAAACCAGAGCAATAGGTAACTACTCAATAACCCCTCGCGGTGTTCTTAATTTCCCTGACACAGAAAACACCGGTGTATATTGGCCCACAAAAGAAGCTACCACATTATACCGCCGACAATTTCTAAATAGGCTAGAATTTATAAAGCTTAAAACTCATCCCGATGCCATTAAAAAGAAATTTCTAGGATTTTTAAAGGAGCTTCTCGTTTATGATGAAAAAGTATTTCGTGCACGCCTTGCTCAGTATATAGATACCTCTATATTTATTGAGAAATGCATACCATTTTTTGCCAAACGACATCGAGAATTAAGTGATGTTCTTGTGAGGTTACCTGAATTCTTGCAACACATAAAAGATAATCCTGCTATAGTCAGCGAGGCTATTAAATTCTTTCGTGACGATAATAAATTTCACAAGGCAAAAGCCGTCAGAATACGGCAATCCCAGCCTTACTATCAAATACCAGAGCCACATAACATAGAACGAATCAAAGCGGACTTCCTATTAATTTGGCGAAGCTGCCTCTTTAATCCCTTCCTCGGGCTAATGAAGAAAGCTCAAGAATTAACTAGACAATTGCATTTTATTCATAATAGACCCACACATGCGCACCCCCTATCTACCACGGCTATTCCCCCGGCCCCTACGCCTAGCTCAACACTTACGGCCACGGATTTATCACAATCGCAACATATACTAGCACAAAGTTTTATTTTAGATGATAGCATTGACACTAGTGACTCATGGACACCCAGCCAAACACAGATGCTATTATTTTGTCGTGACCTGCATACACTTATTGTTGAGTTCTATGATGCGAAATCTGGAAGATTTGATGACCACATTAAATTTGAAGGGGAACTTAATAAAGTTTTAAGAAGGGCTTATAAAATTCGAGAACAATTAGTTGATGAAGAAGACTCCCCTTGGTTAGCTGATTGGGATGAAATAAAAAAAGAATTAACTTATATACGTGAATGCATGTCACTGCTATCCAGTCATTGCACATTACTAGAGCCAGCTCCCTCACAGACAGAAGCGGCTACCTCCGCAACAACAGCCACAGATGAATCATTAGGCGATGCAATACTTGTGCAACCTCAAGCACCGCCACAAGATCAAATGCTGTTAATAGCAAAAGAATTGTATCATTTTTTAGAAAAAATCGACAAACCAAGATTGCAACAAATATATCAAGCTGCGATTGTAGAATATCAACCTTATACACTTAACTTGCTTGCTTCTTTCTACTCTAGAACACGTGGAACAACTCTAAAAGACTTACTGCGACGCTTTGAACAAGGAGAGATATCTGCAACAGCGGATCTTATCGCTTCCACTTTTAAAGAGGGAAATTGGGCAAACACACATTCATTCAATGTCATTTTATTATCCAGCTTACTGGCCGAGATGAGCAAGCAGTATGCAGCCCCTCAACAACCCAACATAGGTGCATTAACACGTTTACGTTATTCGCAAGAACAAATGTTAAAGTTAGGACTTATGCCTGGAACAGTGGGCGCAATATTAACCATAGCTAATCTTGAAGAAATAGGCAGAAAATTACTAGACTATAAAACACATCCGCAACAACAAGAACAAGCTCATGGCAACCAAGTTGCTCAGCTATCATCATCAACGCTCGCATTATGGGCATCTAGAATGTCGAGAGGTTCACTTTCTTCAGCAGGGGTAGATAGTTTAGCAGGGGTAGATAGTTTGACCATGGCTCCATAATAGTCCTGAGTACCCAATGGAAAGATCCGCAACAATTAGGATGACTGCGGTTGCACTTCTTCATCTTCTAATGGTTTATGAGAAAACTCTGTAGCAATCAATAGATACATTGCTGGAACCACAAATAATGTAAACAGAGTACCAATAGAAATTCCCGTGGCAATAACTAAACCAATATTAAACCGGCTTAACGCTCCTGCACCGGTCGCAGTAATTAAAGGAATCACTCCTAATACCATCGCGGCTGTTGTCATTAAGATAGGTCGTAAACGAATACGCGCAGCCATTTCTATAGCTTCCCGTTTGCTTTTTCCCTGGTGTTGTAAGTCATTAGCAAATTGCACAATCAAAATGCCATGTTTACTAATAAGCCCAATTAAAGTGACCAACCCTACCTCAGAATAAATATTTAATGTAGCCCCCCCTATTCCTAAGCTAACAAAAATCATAGCACCGCAAATCGACATGGGAACACTGATTAAGACAATAAGTGGATCACGAAAACTTTCAAATAACGCTGACAGTACAAGAAAAATCGTAATCAGTGCAAATAAGAATGTTAGTGCCAATGTTGAGCCTTCTTGAATGTATTGGCGAGACTGCGCTGCATAATCGATACCATACCCTTGTGGCAGTATTTTGTTAGCAATACTTTTAAACGTATTTAATGCATCTCCCATAGTAATACCTGGCACAGCTACTGCAGAAATAGTGGTGGAATTCAGTTGTTGGAAGTGATTAACTGACTCGGGAACAATGGTTTCTTTCAATTTAGCTACGGTTGCTAAGGGTATAGAGCTACCTGTTGCAGTTTTAATATAGTAATTTAATAATTGATTGGTATTTTCTCGTTGGGTACGTACCGTTTGTGGGATAACCTGATAAGAACGTCCTGCATAATTAAAATAATTGATATATCCTTCACTTAACGCTGCCCCTAAAATATTACCTAAATCTTTCATGTTTAATCCCAACTCAGCAATCATATCGCGATCAAGAATAATGGTAGTTTGTACTTGATCGATCTTTAAGTCTGGATCAATATACATAAACTTACCACTAGCATAAGCTTCGTCTAATACCCGCTGCAATACTTCATTTATCTTGTAAGAATCATCTGTTGTTGTAAGTACAAATTGAATTGGTAGCCCACTACCGCCCCCAGGCAAAGAAGGCAGCTGAAATGCCGCTACTTTGGCACCGGCAATTTGGTTTAATTGTTTTTGAATAAGCGGTTGCAGCTGATTAGTAGTGCGGTTACGTTCATCCCACGGCGTTAATACCATACCCACAATGCTAGTATTTAACCCATTTGCACCATCAATTTGAAAAATATGCCACGTCTCTGAATATTGTTTAAAAATGTTGAAAACTTGTTTTGAATAAAGCTGCGTTTGCGCTAGTGATGCGTTAGCTTGCGCAGTAACTTGCGCAATAATAATTCCCTGGTCTTCTTGGGGGGCCAGCTCGGATCGTGATGTAGAAAATAAAAAATAATTACTTAACAGAATAACTATGGCAAATACTGCGATCACGGACAACAAATTTAAAGCTTTATGTAATGTACGCTCATAACCATGCTCTAACCGTTCAAAATGACGATCCACAAACGAAATAAACGCATTTTTAGCTTGTGAATTTGCCTTTAAAAACTTTGAACACATCATCGGTGATAGAGTCAAGGCAATCACCGCAGAAATTGTCACAGCACCCGCCAAAGTAAACGCAAATGAAGTAAATAAAGCGCCTGTTAGTCCCCCCATAAAACCAATAGGTGCATAGACAGCTATTAATACCACCGTAATTGCAATAATAGGATTAGCTAATTCACGCGCGCCTAAAATAGCGGACTTAAATACAGATTTACCCTCCTCCATATGCCGCTGCACATTTTCCACAACAATGATCGCATCATCAACCACCAAGCCAATACCTAATACTAATGACAACAACGTCAATAAATTAATGGAATACCCTAAGATCAACATAATAAAGAATGTACCGATAATAGATAAAGGAATAGCAATCAATGGAATAACCACAGAGCGAACAGACCCTAAAAAAACAAAAATCACCACAGTCACAATGGCAAATGCTTCAAACAAGGAGCGCATGACTTCATTAATCGAGCTATTTACATAAGCACTGGCATCATAAACAATGCTAGCCGACAAACCCTGCGGTAACTGGGCTTGAATATCAGGAAATATTTCCTTAATAGCATTAATAACTGATAACAAATTTGCTGAAGGAGAAACAACAATACCAATATATACCGCAGATCGCCCATCAAAGCTTACTGCTGTATTATAGTTCTGCGCCCCTAAATCCACCTTGGCTACATCACTTAAACGTATAATAGTGCCATTTTCTGCTTTCAATACCATACGACGAAATTGATTCACATTTAGCAAATTGGTATTGACAGTTAAATTTTGAATAACCATATTACCGTCAGTACGTCCAGCTGCTGAAATAAAATCGTTGTTAGCTAAAGCATTGGCCACATCGGCAGCAGTTAAATTATAAGCTGCTAATTTTGCTGGATCTAGCCAAGCACGCAAAGCATACTGACCATTACCAAGAATTTGCGCTTGCTGTACACCTTGTACTGCTTGCAATTTAGGTTGCACAACACGCACCAGATAATCAGTGATTTTATTAATCGATAATTGATCGCTATAAAACCCAATATACATAGAGTCTATCGTTTCACCCACTGCTATCGTAATTACGGGTAGTTGTGAGTTCTTAGGTAATTGATTTAGTACAGCATTAACCTGGGTATTGACGTTCGTCAATGCTTTGAGAGGATCATAATTAAGCAATAAATTCACTGTAATAGTACTCGTACCTGGAGTGCTACTTGAAGTCATATAGTCAATGCCACTAACTTGAGCAACAGAATTTTCTATTGGGGTAGTAATAAAAGCCGCCACATCAGCTGGATCTGCACCAGTATACGTCGTCGTAATAGTGATTTGTGCATTTTCGGTAAATGGGTATTGCATCACGGGCAACAATCCGATTGACCGCACCCCTAAAGCAAGGATCAATAAGCTAATAACAGTGGCTAATACCGGTCGTTTAATAAATAGATCGGTAAATTGCATAAGGGTTATGCTCCATGCTGATTAGGAACAACCGGAGAAGGATTATTCGATGGCACTACTTTATTATTAATCGCCACCAAACTGCCATTTTTCAATTTAAGCTGTCCGCTTGTCACGACTTCATCGCCCGCATTAAGCCCTTGCAAAATAGCAACTTGATCACCGCGGGTTTCACCTATCATAACAAATAACTGCGTGACAGCTAATATAGGCTTCCCATCCTTATCCTTCCCTTGCTCTTTTACCAAGTACGCAATATCTCCATATGGATTAAATGACACCGCGGTTTGCGGGACAGTTAAAAATCGCTGTGATTTGCCGGCACTCACTGTCACATTCACAAACATACCTGGTAGTAATTGCATTTTAGGATTCGATATTGTCGCTTCTACCTCAACATTGCGTGTACTAGAATCCACTATGGGATTAATCGTGGTAATTTTCCCAGAAAAAACCTGGTTAGGAAAAGCATCCACCGTAAACGTCACTTGCTGTCCAGTTTGTAGCTGCGATAAAGCTTGCTGCGGCAAATAAAAATCCACATAAATAGGATCAAGACTTTGCAAGGTAGTCACTGTATCGCCAGGGTTTAAATATTGCCCAGGATAAACATTCGAAATCCCTAACCGACCAGCAAACGGTGCGGCAATAGTTAATTTAACAACGGTTGCTGTTTGTTCCGCTACCTGTCCTTGTAAACTTTTTAAGTTTTGCTCATCGCTATCCACTTGTTGTTTGCTAACGCCTCCCACTTTATATTGCGCTTTATCTCTATCGTAAGTAATTTGTGCTAGTTTCTCATTCGCCTGTAGCGCCTGCAGTTGTCCAATCTGAGTGTCTGCATTTTGCTGTACCAATACAGTGCCTTCTTTAACAATAGAGCCAGGCGTAAAATATGCTTGCTGTATCATACCGCCTAGCTGTGCAGTCACATTAACACCTAATGTTGCACGTAAACTACCTACTGCTGTTAATTGCGGCTGCCAAGTAGAATAACTCACCGTGGTTGTTGAAACTGTCATTACAGGATTACCATGCGTAGCAAAATAATGATGCATAAATAATCCACTAATGCCTTTGTAAATAAAAATACTGCCAAATAAGATCCCCACTGCAATTAACATTTTTTTCATGGGCTTTTTTGCTTCATCGTTTAATTGTAGATTCCATTTCATAAAATTTCATTGCCTCAATGAAGAACATAAGGTTGCATTGGTAGGATTAATAGGATCCGACTTACAAGCGTATTGTTTGCGATTCCACCAACCTCCTCCTAGTGCTTGAAATAAAGCAGCTGTGTCACTATAACGCGTAGCTTGTGCCTGTATGCTACTCAGACGTGTTTGTTGGTATTGCTGCTCTGCAGTTAATACATTCAAATAATCTACTCCACCTAATTGATATTGCTCTCGTGTGACTTTCAAGTTTTTCCAAGCGGCTATTTCTGCCGCCTTTTGTGCCTGAAAGGTACGCGCATCCATGTCTAAAGCACGTAATGTATCGGCCACATTTTGAAATGCCTGCAACACTGTTTGACGATATTGCGCTGCAGCTTGGTTATAAGCCGCAATAGCCGCACGGCGTTGTGCCAGTAAAGCGCCACCATGGAAAATCGGCTGGGTAATACCACCAGTTAACGTCCACACTCGACTATTCGGTTGAAATACTACCGAAGGAATGCTTGCAGTACCTCCATAATCACCAGACAAAGTAAACTGCGGGAATAAATTAGCTGTAGCCACCCCCACCTGAGCACTGGCAGAATGCAGAGATGCTTCTGACGAACGCACATCAGGACGTTGCCGCACTAAATAAGAGGGTAAACTCACAGGCAATACGGAAGCTAGTTTTAGCTTATCTAGGTTAATCTTAGGCAATACTCGATTAGGATAAGACCCAATTAATACATCCATCGCATGCTTAGATTGAGATAAAGACTTCTCTAACGGCGGGAGTGTTGCGCGTATTTGTTCAACTGCAGTTAACTGGGTAAGCACATTACTATCTGCCACACCACCTAAACCAAGCTGGTTTCTCATAATCACCAACTGTTTTTCTTCCGCCCAAATTAATTTGTGTGTAGCTGCAATTTGTGCTTCTAAAGAAGCTATGGTAATAGCAGTTGTAACTATATTAGAGGTCAGCGTAAGATAGGCAGCAATAAGTTGAAATTGTTGATAATCCACCTGCGCTTGCAAAGATTCAATCTGTCGTCTAGCACCACCAAACACATCTAGCGTATAAGAAACATTAACGGATGCATTGTAAATGCTAAAAATATTGCTCGGCACACCACCGCCAAAACTAGCGCCAGCAAATCGTTGCCGCTGACCACTTAGTGCTGCATTAAATGCTGGATATAATGAGTTACCGATTTGCTCGGCCAAGGCTTCTTGTGCCTGTTGTAAAGCAGCTTGTGCTGCAGCTAACGTCGGGCTATTTGCTAATCCTGTTTGCACAAGATAATTAATAGCTGGTGAATGAAATAACTGCCACCATTGTGCTTGAATCGTTGCGCCCACTACAAACGCTTGCGACTTGCCAGCATCTCCCCCCGCTACAATACCTACAGTCTTTTTAGGTAAAGGTGTTTGTGTATAAGAATGGACCTTGGGGGCAGCCAGAGTATGAAAATTGGGCCCAACCATACAGCCAGAACTATAAGCAGATATTAGCATTAGACAAAATAATCGTGTACAACGCTTACAAGCATCCATGCGGGTAGCTATCCTGGCTATATTATCCGTAAACGCCCCTGTAACTTGTTGAGTAGCTAAGATTTTATCCTAGGATACCTGATAGTAAAATGCAAGAAAGAGAGGCAACCAAGAATCTTGGCTGCCTCTCTTTCGCTAGCGTAATAACTTATTATCCATTAGTATAGGGTCTGCTTACAATTCAATCCTCGGCTATAAAAAGAGAGTTGAATTGTAAGCAAACCCTACTTGTTTGCTATACGATCTTAATACCTCATGGATAGACAAGTTAAAAACGCCAATAAACTACACCGCGAATTGAGTGCTCGCTTACTAAGCATGATTGCGATTGGTGGCGCGATTGGCACGGGGATTTTCTTAGCTAGCGGTAATGCTATTCATATGGCTGGCCCTGGCGGTACCATGCTTGCCTATATTATCACTGGAACCATGGTTTACTTTCTTATGACCAGCCTTGGTGAAATGGCTGCGTTTATGCCTACCACAGGATCCTTTTACGTTTATGCGTCACAGTTCGTTGATCCCGCTCTTGGCTATGCCTTGGGATGGAATTATTGGTATAATTGGGCTATCACTGTGGCATCAGAAATCTCTGCCGCCGCACTTGTTATGGACTTTTGGTTCCCACATAGCTCACCACTTATCTGGAGCATATTATTTCTCAGCATCTTTGTCAGCTTAAACGCTTTATCTGCACGCGGCTTTGGCGAAGCAGAATATTGGTTCTCCCTAATTAAAGTCACAGTTATCATTATTTTTATTATTACTGGTACCGCCATGGTGCTGGGTATTATCCATTTTAACTCTGCTGGATTACACAACTGGACTATTCATGGTGGACCCTTCCATGGCGGTTGGACGGCTCTATTGGGCGCTTTCATTGTTGCTGGATTTTCTTTTCAAGGTACCGAATTAATTGGTATTGCCTCGGGCGAAAGCGAAACCCCACGAGAAACCATCCCCAAAGCTATTAACCAGGTATTTTGGCGAATTTTATTATTCTTTGTCTTATCCATATTTATTATTAGCTTATTAATTCCTTACACTGATCCCATGTTAGCTAGCACCGATATACAAGTTAGTCCTTTCACCCTAGTATTTAAACAATTAGGCATTACTTTTGCCGCCTCCCTCATGAATGCAGTGATTCTTACCGCCATCTTGTCTGCGGGCAATTCAGGTATGTACGCTGCCACACGCATGCTATGGTACTTAGCTAAGGAAGGCCATGTGCCCGCTATTTTTAAAAAGGTAAATCGCTTTGGTGTGCCATTATATGCCTTGCTAGCCACCACCTTAGTTGCCATGTTAACTTTTCTATCATCGCGTTTTGGCAATGGTACCGTTTATTTTTGGTTATTAAATGCATCTAGCTTATCTGGCTTTATTGCTTGGCTAGGCATTGCAATTAGCCATTACCGTTTTAGAAAAGCATATGTAAAACAAGGCCGTGACTTAAAACAACTTCCCTATGTTGCAAAAGGTTATCCCTATGCACCACTGACTGCCTTTGGCTTATGTTTAGTCATCATTGCAGGGCAAAACTATCAGGCATTTTTAGAGCATCATATTAATTGGTATAGCGTCATCATTCCTTATCTAGGTGTGCCTATATTTCTGGCATTATGGCTAGGGTACAAATGGATAAAAAAAACAACTCTTGTCGACTTAGAAAAAGCCAGCTTTAAATATGCCCCAACCTCTCAATAAATAATCAGCAGTTCCCGTTAACACTGTCATGTATGGACCCCGCCCTATAAACGTAATGAAACGGACACATCCTTCCGTATAGCGGCGTCATAATGCACAAAAATGGCAGCTAATTAAGGCATCTTTAAAACAAAATATTGTCTTTAACCCTCTTTATACCCAATAAAATCGTGGCTATTCCTTTAAAAACCGGATTGTTTTTTCACTGCTATACTGAAATTGACTGCCAAAACTAACTCGGGCAAGCAACAAGGAGGCTTCCCATGAAAGCAAAATTAATCATTATTACTGGATGTTGCGGAATGTTACTCAGTAGCTATGTGCTAGCTGGTTGTCCTAGCTCTTATTGCCAACCAAAAAGAGCTGACATTTGCGCCTATCAAGCTAGCTGCACATGTACGGACCCAGCCTGCAATTTACAGAATGATTGCTTAAGCAGAAGTCGATGCTGTGAAGCATTTGGTGATATAGGCAGCATGGATTAGATATACAAAGCTTTAATTGATTGCACACGTGTGTGTAGCAGCCCCTGAAATTAATCTGCCAATTTCTTATATTTAATACGATGCGGCTGTTTTGCTGCATCACCGAAAGCACGCAGACGCTCTTTCTCATAGTCCGTATAATTACCCGTAAAAAACGTCACCTTACTGTCTCCCTCAAATGCTAAAATATGTGTAGCAACCCGATCTAAAAACCAACGATCGTGAGAAACCACCAACGCACAACCCGGAAAACTCAGTATCGCCTCTTCTAATGCGCGTAATGTTTCCACATCCAAATCATTGGTTGGCTCATCTAGCAGCAATACATTGCCACCACTGCTTAATAATTTAGCCAAATGCACACGATTACGCTCACCACCAGAAAGATCCTTAATGAACTTTTGCTGATCACCACCCCTGAAATTAAAGCGCCCCACATAATTACGACTAGGCATCTGATAAGCACCGATAGTCATAATATCTTGCTCATTAGAGATTTCCTGCCATACGGTCTTACTGCCGTCTAATTGATCGCGACTTTGATCCACGTAGGCTAATTTCACTGACTCCCCTAAATGGATAGTTCCACTATCTGTTTGCTCTTGACCAATAAGCATTTTAAACAATGTAGATTTACCCGCACCATTAGCGCCAATAATACCCACGATAGCGCCAGGAGGAATTTGCAAAGACACCTTCTCGAATAACAATCTATCTCCATAACGCTTGCTTACGTTTTCCATTTCAATTACTTTATCACCCAAGCGTGGCCCCGGCGGAATATACAGCTCTTGAGTTTCACTACGCTTTTGAAACTCCCGTGAATTTAACTCTTCAAAACGTGCTAAACGTGCTTTACTCTTAGCTTGACGACCTTTAGGATTAGACCGCACCCATGCTAATTCTGCTTGTAAAGCTTTTTGGTGAGCCTCTTGTTCTCGGGCTTCTTGCGCTAGACGCTGTTCTTTTTGTTCCAGCCAAGCAGAATAATTACCCTCGTAGGGGATACCCTGCCCTCTGTCCAATTCTAAAATCCAGCCAGCAGCATTATCCAAAAAGTAACGATCATGCGTCACCGCCACGACTGTACCCGGATAATCCTGCAGAAAATGTTCTAACCAAGCCACACTCTCCGCATCCAAGTGGTTAGTCGGTTCATCCAGTAATAACATATCTGGTTTAGATAACAGTAAACGACACAAAGCAACGCGACGGCGCTCGCCACCGGATAGCTTGGTAACATCAGCCTCCCATGGCGGCAAACGCAAAGCATCAGCAGCAATTTCTAATTTTCGCTCTAATTCCCATAAACCAGCTGTATCAATTGCTTGCTGCAGATCGCCTTGTTCTGCTAATAATTTATTCACTTCCTCTTCTGACATAGGTTCGGCAAACTTCATACTAATCTCATTAAATCGAGATAATAACGTCATGCCCTCGCCCACTCCAGCCTCTACATTACCACGCACATTTTTATGTGAATCTAAATGAGGTTCTTGAGACAAATAGCCAATTTTAATGCCCGCCAGTGGTATAGCCTCCCCATTATATTCCTTGTCTAACCCTGCCATGATTTTCAATAATGTGGATTTACCTGAGCCATTTAATCCTAACACACCAATTTTTGCGCCAGGATAAAAAGATAACCAAATATTTTTTAAAATCTCTCGCTTAGGAGGAACAATCTTCCCTACGCCTTTCATAGTATATATATACTGTGCCATAAAAATGTTTAACTCACTAAAAAATAAAATTATTATCGGCACTCCTAGGATGGGTAGTTTTTTTGTTAACGTCGAGGAGTAGCAAAAAAAAGACCAGTTCTGGGAATGTCGGTTGTTACTTAAGCTCCTGACTTACTCTCTTCTACCCATAATTTAGTTGCACCAGCTACAGCAGCAGGAACAACGAATAAATTTAATAATGGCACCAAAGAGACAACTAATACACTTATACCAAACCCTAACCCTAACCAACGCCGCTGTTCAAGCCAAGCATACATCTGTTGCCAACTCATGCGGTGATTATCTGTAGGGTAATCTACATAGGTTAACGTCATAAACCATGCATTAAATACAAACCATATAACGGCTGCAACCATTTGTACAATAGGAATGAAAAATAATATCAAAATACCCGCAGCCCTAGGTAAATAATAAACAATAATAGCTAACTGTCGCAGTAAAACATGGGGAATAGTTTTAATGTTTGCAAAAACACTGCGCTGTTCTAATATTACTCCTGTCAAATAAAGTTCCACTTTTTCTGCTAGTAAACTATTAAACGGTGCGGACAAAATATTCGTTATAGTTACAAAAATACTGACGAACATAAGAAAAAACCCTAGAACAAACACAACCCATACCACCATACTTAACCAATGCAGCCAAGCTGGTAAAAACTGTGTGAACCATTGGTTAAATTCTACCAAATAATAACGTAGCACAAAAAATAATATGCTAAATAATAGTATATTAATGACCAAAGGCACTAAAACAAACCGCCGCAACCCTGGTTGAGTGATCAATTTAAATCCCTCAATAAGATAATAAATACCGGCTAAAATATGCTTATCCGCCATTTCTCGCCCTCGTCTTTTTTGATAACTCTTCAGAGATACCCTTAAATATTACTACACATTTTTAAAATAATGGTTATCATTTCAAAAGGTAGATACTTAGGAATAGAGATTATCCATGGATGTATTATTTATACTAATTGCCTTAGCACTCGTACTCATGAATGCATTTTTCGTGGCTGCGGAATTTTCTATGGTTAAGCTAAGACAAACACGCGTCGCTGCCATCAAACGTACATATGGTATCCGTGGAAAAATTCTATCCGATATACACCAACATCTTGATGCATACCTCTCCGCTTGCCAACTAGGTATTACATTGGCTTCCATCGGCCTAGGCTGGGTAGGCAATCCTGCATTCGCCCATTTATTTGAACCTGTTTTTCTATTCCTCAATATGAGCTCTCCTGAGCTTACTCGGATCATGGCATTCCTTATCGCATTCTCACTCGTGTCCTTTCTGCACATAGTAGTGGGTGAGCTCATGCCTAAGTCCCTAGCAATCCGTCAATCGGAAAAAGTATCCATTTGGACTGCCCTGCCTCTTTATGGGTTTTATTGGCTTATGTACCCCGCCATTTGGCTATTAAACTCGTGTTCCAATCTTTTATTAAAGGTAACCCACCTCGATAAAACACATCGCGGAGAGTACTTCCACTCCACAGACGAAATCAAGTTTATTTTAAGCGCTAGCCATTTGCATGGGGAATTAACTAAAGAAGAAACAGAAATTATTGAGCATACACTCGATTTTGCAGACCTTAAAGTAACCGACGTGATGCAACCACAAGAAAAAATTATTATGTTGCAAGCAGACGAACCCATTGATGAAGCTCTCAAGATTGTTGCCGAACATCGATATAGCCGTTACCCAGTCTACAATAAAGCAACGCGTGAAATTGTTGGCATTATCCATGTAAAAGACTTATTTGCTGTTCTTTATCAACAACAAAAAATCGATGATCTTTCTTCCTTACTACGCCCTATTCTGAAAGTATCTTATCGACTCCCGGCCTTAAATTTATTACGTAAATTCCGCGAGGGAATGCCACATTTTGCCTTAATTTATAAAGGACAGGATACATTATTAGGCTTTGTAACATTAGATAATCTTTTGCATATTTTAATTGGCCGCATAAAAGATGAATTCCACCGTACCCAAGATGATTGGACCATTAACTCGGATGGAAGTTTATTTGTTAAAGGTCACTGCCCCTTATTTTCTCTTGAAAGAGCATTAGATCATGATATTGATATCAGCAGTCAGGAGCCAGAGCCGGAAACAGTAGCTGGACTTATATTGAATCGCCTAGGTAGACTGCCGAAACGTGGCGAACATATTGAGTTTAACGAGTTCACAGCAATTATTTTAAAATTACATGGCACACGAATGACAAAAATTAAAGTTATTCCGAAACGACAAAACAAAAATATACGGGACTAATATGAAAAATCTATATAAGATACTTATACTCCTTACTGGTTTTATCCTCTCCCCTTGTTACGCTGTTGCAACTCATCATCAGTGTGATGCGCCCTTTGAATTAAGTACAATAGGCAGTCAGATTGTTGATCAGTGCGGTAATAAAATTAAATTAAAAAGTGTGAGCTGGTATGGTGCACATGAAACACCGCAAGTCCCCGGTGGTCTCGATAAACAACCCATGCAAAATATTGTTAACTTAATTAAAGCCGGTGGGTTTAATTCTGTGCGGTTTACCTTTTCTAACCAAATGTTACATGACACTCATTCTGTTGATCCCAACCGCATCGCAGCCAATCCTGAATTAATCAACAAAACCCCATTACAAGTTTTTGACATTGCCGTAAAAATGTTAACGGATGCGGGTATCATAGTTATTCTTAATAACCATACCACCACATCAGAATGGTGTTGTGCCTATGATTTTAATGGTTTATGGCATCATCCACGTTATCAATCTACTGCGCAGTGGCTCAATGACTGGGTTATGATGGTAACACGCTATCGCCACAATCCATTAGTCGCCGGTGCAGATTTACGGAATGAAGTGCGCACTGGCCGTTATCGTGACACTTATATTCCCGTTAACCCAAACTGGGGCTGGGGTGATGAAAATGACTGGAAATTAGCCGCTACGCAAGCAGGTAATATTATTCACGAAGTCAATCCACACTTATTAATCATTGTTGAAGGTATTAATTGGACTGGCATCCCAATGGTTAATGGATATAGACCTATGCTCACACCAGTAAAAAACAATCCACTTATCTTAAACCATTCAAATAAGCTAGTTTACGAAGTGCATATTTATGGCTATACCGGTCCAACACATACTGGCGATGATGCCTCTTCTCGTGGACAAAAACATTATCGTGACTTTGATGAAACAGCGCTAAAAACTGTTTTAGACCAACAATTCGGCTATGTCTTAGAAAACAACCGTGACTATACGGCACCAGTGTGGTTAGGAGAGTTTGGCGTAGGTTATCGCAGCGCTAATGAAAAAGATAAATTATGGTTTCAAAGAATGGTTGGTTATATGCTAGAGAAAGATTTAGGTTGGTCATTCTGGGCATTAAACCCCGTTCGAGCAGATGGCACTATCGAGGAGTTTGGCTTGCTAACCGATGATTGGTCCGCTTATCGAGAAGACTGGCGTAGCCCTTGGATACGGAGATTATTAAAAGGATAACATGGGCACCCGTCATCTTGAGAACAAGGTTGTCATTCTGACGGTCAGAATAATAATCATCAGGAGAAACTAATATTGAAAATGATACACTATGTTCTTATCTGCCTATTTATACTACTATGCAGCCTTGCTCGCATCACCTATGCCGTCACTAGTGATAGCTGCCGTGACAATACCCTATTTAATGTGGGTGCTGGTATCTACGATATCACCGGTCCTGCAGCAGAAGAAGGCATGATGGGCTATGCCATGCTACAACAGCAAACTGCTGGAATTTATCAGCGCTTATGGGCAAGAGCCTTTATCATCGAATCGCCCTGCAATAATAAAAAAATTGTTTTTGTTAACACAGATCTAGGTCAGGTATTTCAAGCTGTAAAACAACAAGTAGTTAAAAAATTACAAGCAAAATACGGCGATACTTATAACGATAGTAATATTTTAATTACCGCAACACATGAACACAGCGGCCCGGGTGGCTACTCTACCTATACACTGTATAATCTTACCACCTTGGGATTCAACCACGAGAACTTTAATACCATCGTTGCTGGTATCGTAACAGCGGTAGAAAGGGCGCATAATAATTTAGCACCAGCAAGCATCAAAATTACGCAAGATGATCTTCCAGGAGTAAACTTTAACCGCTCCCCCACTTCTTACTTATTAAACCCACAAGCTGAGCGCGACCGATACAAGGGCGATACCGATACCCAAATGACATTAATTCGTTTTGATCGCCTAAATGGCCAGCCAATAGGTATTATCAATTGGTTTCCCATTCATGGTGTTTCCATGAATAATAAAAATCATCTTATCAATGGTGATAACAAAGGTTATGCCGAATATACTTTTGAAAAAGACTTTCACTCTAATTACGGCCCGCAAGCATTCGTTGCTGCATTTGCACAAGCCAATGCGGGTGATGTATCGCCAAACCCTTATGGTCACGAAGGCGGTGCTGGTTTAGCCGGTATTGCTGCTGTAGAAAAAGCTGGGGCACCGCAATACCAACTTGCCAAAAAATTATTTGCGCAAGCCAATGAAGTAATAACAGGCAATGTAGATTATCGGCATACTTATATTGCTATGGATAAAGTCACTGTTGAACCGCAATATACTAATGGCAGTATACAAACGACATGCCCTGCCGCTATTGGAGTTTCCATGTTAGCTGGCACCCAAGATGGCGAAGGCATTGGCATACAAGGAGTATCTTGCGGCACACTTGGCAAAGTACTGCCTCATTTTATTTGCGAAATGGTGACCACACCCTGCCAAGGAGTCAAGCCTATCGCTGTACAAACAGGGATAAAAAAGCCTTATCCATGGACACCCAATATTTTACCTTTACAAGTGATACAAATTGGCAATTTAGTGATTGTGGCTGCGCCATTTGAATTGACTACCATGACTGGTCGACGCATCCGCGAAGCGGTCGCCAAGCAACTGCCGCCTACCAATTACGTAGTTCTATCCGCATTATCCAATGCTTATTCTGGTTACGTAGCCACGTATCAAGAATATCAATTGCAACGCTACGAGGGAGCCTCAACCCATTTTGGACCTTGGACTCAAGCTGCACTACAACAGGAATTTACTAACCTAACAAAAGCCTTAATCACTGGCTTACTCGTTGCCGAAGGTCCACAACCACCCGACTTATTAAATGGCTTGCATAACTTACAACCCGGCGTCATATTCGATCAAGTACCTCCTTCCAAACAATTTGGTGACATCTACCAAGATGTCAAATCCGTCTATAACCCCGGCAATATAGTAGAAGCTGTGTTTTGGGGAGCACATCCCAAAAATAACTTCCATATGCAAGACACCTTTCTAGAAATTCAACATTGGGAAAATGGTGGCTGGCAAACTATTCGATATGACAGAGACTGGGATACAGAATACCATTGGCAACGCAAAGGTATTGCTTATTCATTAATTAAAATTATTTGGCGTATTCCACCCGCGATTTCACCAGGCCACTATCGCATAGTACATCATGGAGATTGGAAATCTGCTTGGAATAAAAATATTACACCCTATACAGGATACTCAAGCCTATTTACTATTGATTAAATCATCTATTAAACAGCGAGGGGGGGTTATGTTTGGAAGAACTATGACTATTGATGAAATTTTATCAAATGCAATGCAAGAATATAATGCATATGTACAACGAGCTCGGAGCGCCCCTTCAATACAAGCAAAAGAAGAGTTATATACTCAAGCTAGAACCGCTTATTCTAAAATTGCAGACTGGATTGGCCCTGCTGAAAAAAATAAAATAGCAGAAACCTATTTTGAATTAGGTGATTATTATTTTTCTCAGAAACAATATGATGAGGCTATAGAAGAATACCGCGCAGGAATGCAGCGGGCTAGCTTAAATAATAATTTATTAGATAAGTTAAAACAAATTGCTAACCAGTTTGTAAGCTTAGGTAACAATCTCTTTCCTTCATGGAGAATTCATCAATACACCACAGAACATGATAAAGCAGCAAAATATTATCAATACAGCATTCAACTGCTTCTTTTCGTAGGAGCAGCTGATGAAGCTCTAGAACTAATATATAAAATAGCAAAAAAATACAAAAATCATGGCGCAACGAGAATAGATCAAGTACAATTCTCTACGAAAGCATTAGAGTTTTTGTTAGAAATACCCGCCCCTAATATTGATCAAAAAAGAAAAATAGCCAAGTCATATAGTTCTCTCGGTACCATTCATTTTAACTGTTCACCTCCTAACTATCAGCAAGCCATAACTTGTTACATACAAGGCATACAACAACTTCTATCTATAAGCGCAGAAAAAAAGGATAATGATTACCGTGCTTTAATGGACCTTTATATCAACCTATCCGATTCTTACGCACATTTAGGTAATCATGCGGCAGCAACCGAAGCTTTCAGCAATGTTATAATAGCATTTAATTATGTCCAACAAAAAACTCCTGATGAAGTAAATATTGGTCATCCTAACAATTCAGATTATACTAGCAGGCTCCGTGCCTATGCTGAACAACGCACTGCCGCATATAGTTATCGAACCCATGCCGAATGTGCGAATAACTGGCAGGCAGTCTCTCAAGAGCTAGCAGTACATCAATTAACAGATGAAGTAAATCGTTTTGGGATAGCAATAACACAACCAACTACAGCAACAACCGCTGCCATGCTTCCTACTGGGGCTTCCCTCTACGCGCCTACCTTCCAAGCGCCTAGCGAAGAAAATTTTCGCGCTTATGCCAATACTCTAATCAGCATAAGTCAACAGCAACTTAATGCTCATGAATTCATACAAGCCAAAGAAACATTAACTCAAGCACTTGAACTTTTAGAGCGAATACACGAGAAAATACGTACCGAGCAAGATAAACAAATGATTACTTTTATACAAACCCAAAAACAACATATTGATAGCCTAGCCCAAGATCATGAGCAACGCACTAAAGGTTTAACTCAAAAACAAGCAGGAGAAAAGTATTTACAACGTCTTGCTACTAATACCGATTCAACACCACCAAGCAGACTACTAGAAAATGCGTCTTATTATATAAGAGGCGCGCAATACTTATATGCGCAAATAAAAACCCCCTCTGCAGAAGATGTGCAAATAGCCCAAGTAATAGAACAAACGATCCAATTTATAGAAACAAAGCAAACAGAACTTAAGGCTCAACAGGCATTACAAATGTTAACTCTCAAAGCACAACCCTCTAATACTGGACTATTTACCCCCTATTCAAGTAGCTCTGATGATTCAGCTGATTACGACAACAATGACTATGATAATGATAGTATGCGCTTAGATTAAACTATAAATATTCATGCAAAAATTCAGGGATGCGTTTTTCTAACCAGTACTCGGGACGCCACGGCACTGCACCTGACACAAAGCCCACATGACCACCACTTTCTGTAATTTCCATCTTCACCTGTGGGGATAATTCATGTGCCTGTGGAATAACATCCTCAGTCATAAATGGATCATCTTTCGCATGCAAAATTAATGTGGGAACATCAATAGCATGCAAGTATTGCCGGCTGCTTGCTATCGTATAATATTCATCAGCATCGGCAAATCCATGCAATGGTGCGGTGATGCTATTATCAAAATCCATGATAGTTCGGCATTGCGAAAGATAAGCTGTATCTATTGGTGCAGCAACCACCTGAAATTTCTGTGATAGCCGAATACGTAAGCAGCGTAAAAAATACCACTGATATACCTTAGAAAATCCCTGCTGGATACGACTTGCTGCTTTATGTAACTCAAAAGGAACAGAAATAGCTATAGCAGCCCGCAACGGATTATGGGTACCCATCTCTCCCGACCACTTAAGCAACACATTACCGCCTAGAGAAATACCAATAGCTGCCAATGGCACGCCTGGCTCACGCTTTTGCAAAACACGAATAATGATAGCCACATCATTCGTCTCCCCAGAATGATAACTTCTTGGTAAGCGATTAGGCTCTCCACTGCAACCGCGGAAATGCATAAAAACACCCCGCCAGCCATTTTGACTAATCGCCTGCAATAATCCTCGCGCATAGTGGGATTCAATGGAACCCTCAAAGCCGTGCAAAATTAATACAATTGGGCCATTGTCTTCACCGGCCCAATCGAGGTCAATAAAGTCCCCATCTGGCAATTCAACCCGTTCCCGTGTTAATTTTAAGTTTTTTATCTGTCTGCGCCGGCAAAAAACTGGCCATAACGTTTGTAAATGAGAGTTTGGAAGCCACCATGCGGGTTTAAATGAATCTGTCTCCATTGGCATACCTAACACCTTCATCCTTTTTATATTTTTATTATATACTACCCGAGCAAAAAATTTGGGGACGAAGGTGTAGGTAAAAAACAAATGATGCCATCTAAAAATATCGCCAATCTAGAAACAATCTCGCTATTCTGTATAAGCGTCATTGTTTTTACTAGCGGGTTAGCTTCACAAGAAATAACGGGTTTCGATTCACGCTTCTATTTATTTGCGCTGGAAACATGGCGACACGGTGCAAGCTGGTTTCCTACTACTTATCATACTCCCTACCCAGATTACCCAGCGACATCCACATACTTAATTTATCTTGTTTCTCTTCTCATCGGCCACTTGAATAAATTCACGGCAGTTTTGCCTAGCGCCGTCATGGCCGCGATAACTCTCACCATGACATACTGCATAGGTAGATTACATAATAAATATTGGGGCATTTATGCAGTCTGTTTCTTATTAACTACTATCACATTTTTAAAAAGCGCCCGCACCATTTCTCTAGATTTATACTCCTGTATGCTAACTACCTGTTGCTTTTATATTATTCAAGCCGCCGCTATACAAAAAACCCCGAAAAAAATTGGCTATATTTACCCTTTATTCGCATTAGGATTTTTATTTCGTGGGCCAATTGGCCTGGTCATTCCTACTGGCGTTGTTTGCGCCTATTACTTATTAGAATGCAACTTCAAAAGACTATTACAAGTTGGTTTACTCTCGTTATTACTACTTAGCATAGGCACCACCTTATTAATAGTACTTGCCCTACATAGTGGTGGCTATGCCTTCATGCATGACGTAATACGCATGGAAGTACTCGGTAGAATGAGCAATAGCAATCTACCTATTTACTTCTACTTGACAAGCAGCCTCGCAAATTATGCACTGAGCTTTCCTTTGGCATTAGTCAGCACACTGGGAATTTGCTATTACTCTTACCATCAGCGCAACCTTCATGATATGAAATTTATCAGCAAATTACTTGCTTGGGTATTAATAATTTTAATTGGCATGAGTATACCTGGAGAGAAAAAAACCCGGTATGTATTACCCATGATTCCCGCTATTGCTCTCATCGCCGCCTACCCATTTACATTTCCATGTAAAGAAAATTGTTTTCTCTTCCTACGAAAAACAATAATAAAATTATTTTACTTATTTCCTATGATTTTCATCATAGCCACGCTCATCGCCAACTATTACTGTCAACAGCAGCAATGGCAGTTATCCCTACATACCTTAGCAATAACAATATTACTGAGCTTTACACAAGCCTTATTATTTTATATCTACCGCACGAAAACTCATCATCCTGAAGCACTGATATTACCCTTGGCTAGTTTAAGTTTTGTGTTATTTTATCTATTCATCATAGAGCCCATGGAGTTATACATAGACAAAACAAGGGATTTTGTTGTTAACATAGAAGCGCAACGTAAATCCCATCATGCCCACTTAATATTCTATAAAGAACATCCTGATGGCACACCCATTAAGTATTTAATTAATATGCCTCAAGAAGAAGAGCCAAGATTCATTGATAATCAAAAAGATATCATTAAAGATGCCGCCCCTGCATTTTATATCACCAGCACCACTTATTATGCTAAACTACCTCCTGATATAACTCGCGATCTAAAAATAATAAAAATGGGGAAATTAGGGCACAACCCAGTAGTGGTCTTTACGAGAAAGCTCAGGAGTTTCGCTGAATAAAAGCTTGAGTTAACTTTTATGAATAAACCCATATTAATTTTACAGCCTATACATAATAGCTCTGCGGATATTATGCGTAAATTTTTTATGGGCAAACCCCTATCTAGTGAGCAAGTTAACTTTCTTTATGCACATCAAAAACAACTTAGCGACTCAAGATTCGATCCCGTATTAAAGTATTATCTAGAAACAGATAAAAAACGCCGAGAAAAATACAAGGCTACATTTTTACTCCCACATGAAAAGCTTAAACCTAGCGATATCCCCGCCTTAAGAAAACACATACAGTTCTTCTTAAGAGAAGCCGCCAATCGTGTTGCCATGCAGTTTACACAGCAACAATTCCTACAATTTAAAGAATACACTATACAAGACCTCATATATTGGCATGGCAATCAATTCTTAACTGGAGCACCTTTTTATCCTGGCGGCATCCCTCCGCTTATCTTCTTTCAGTGGGGAAATTTATTTGGAATTGTAAAATACTTAGTGCTCGCTGAAGAAAAAGCCTTAAAAGCAAATATCCTTATCTATTTTGAAGACATGCAAGATCGTGACTTAAATCAATGTGTGCAAAATTATAATAAACACCTACAGAATGAAATGAGCATACAAAATGAAATTCTTTTTGAAAATAAAATTGAGCCTGTTGAATTCGATAAGTTTCTTATTAAACCACCCGTAATTAAATCCCATTAACACGATAACATTTATTGAGATGTTTATTGAGCTGTGTCTAGTACTTATGTAACTCAGGAGCGTACGTCCCTGTACTCGGCGCTTCTTACCTTCCGTGGCCGCGACGTCCTTCGTTTACATAAGCACTAGACACAGCTCAATAAACATCTCAATTTATTCGTTACCACTCTCTTCGCGCAAAGAACAAGGATAAACATGCACTCCCCCGCAATAATCCTCGACACAATACTCCGCTACTTCTTGTGTATTGTTCTTTGTTTGTCGAATGTAACATGGTCCTACTGGCACCTTCCCATAACCACCTGGAATATCTAACACGTAAGTAGGCTGGCAAATACCGGAAAAACGTCCTCGTAATTGTTTTACAAGATGCTGGCCTTCTGCCAACGTCGTACGAAAATGTTGCGTACCTTTTGCTAAATCAGCATGGTGTAAATAATAAGGCTTAATACGGTTCCTAATGAAACAACGCATTAATGCGCTCAATACCTCAATATTATCATTAATATCTTTTAATAACGTCGTTTGACTAAGCATAGGAATACCTGCATCGACCAATGCAGAACAAGCCTTCACTGCCTCTTCTGTAAATTCATTAGGATGGTTAGCATGTAAAACCACATAAATAGGTTTGGCATTTTTCAAGACCGCCACCATTTCCTGATTAATCCGCCGTGACTCTACGACTGGAATCCGTGTGTGAATACGCATTACTTCTACATGCTCAATAGAATTTAACTGCGATATTATTTTTCTCAATACCTGTGGCTTTAAAATCAACGGATCACCACCTGTTAAAATAACCTCCCATATCTCCTGGTGATGTCTAATATAAGCATAAGCATCTTGAAGTTCTTTTTCACTCAACGTCGCATCCGCTGTTCCTACTTTCTCTTTGCGGAAACAAAAACGACAATACACTGGACAAACTTGCACTGGCATCAACAAACAACGATCTGGGTAACGATGCACAATGCCTTTCACTGGCATATGAACATTATCGCCAATGGGATCTGCTAACTCTAGATGAGAAACGTCTAATTCTTTTTTAGTGGGGATAAATTGCTTAACAAGCGGATCACATTCATTGGACTTATCAATGCGCTTATATAACTGCTCTGAAATAGCAAATGAAAAATTGCCAACAACCTTCTGTAATGCCGTTATATCTTCCTGGTGAATAAATCCATCTCTAAGTAATATATCTAGCTTTTTAATGGTGTTCATTTGTGCTTAATTATCAATAAAAATATCATCTATAACAGGAATAAATTTATGCATAGCATATTTTCTAAAATCAGTCTCCCCACGCATTCGCAATAAATCCTCATCAACAAAAAAATTTCCCGTTACATGTCGGCTATCGCTAGTTAAGACCGCATAAGCCGCATCAGCAACAATACTCGGTTTACGGCTAGCATGATAAATTAATTTAGAAAAATTGACCGAGATGGCCGCAGTCGCAATTAATGTTTTTGGCCACAACGAGTTCACGGCAATACCCTCACTCCTAAATTCTTCCGCCATCCCCAGCGTGCACATGCTCATGCCATATTTTGACATTGTATATGCGGCATGTTTTTTAAACCACTTTGGGTTCATACTAAGTGGTGGAGAAAGATTGAGAATATGCGGATTTTCCGATTTTTTAAGATAAGGGATACACAGCTTCGCACACATAAACGTCGCTCTAACGTTTACCGAAAAAATCAAATCAAACCGTTTCATTGGGATATCTAAAGTATTGCCGAGATGAATAGCGCTCGCATTATTAATCAAGATATCGATACCACCAAATGCCTCCAGCGTTTTTTCTATCGCAGCAATAACCGCAGCCTCATCGCGCACGTCCACTACCACAGGTAAGGCTCTCCCCCCCACCTTCTCTACCTCTTCTGCAACTGTATAAATAGTCCCGTGTAATTTTTCATGGGGCACTGCGGTCTTGGCTGCAATAACAACCTTGGCACCATCTTGCGCACAACGCAAAGCAATTTCTCTACCAATTCCTCGGCTTGCTCCGGTGATGAAAACAGTTTTATCCCGCAGATTATTCATCGGCTCTCTCCTTAATAGCTTAGGCCTAAGGGCTGTCAATAATCCCAGCCGTTCCGCTATGTGCATTGTCAAGCATAAACATAAATAGCGGCCTCCACTGTTAAAAGTGTTTTTAACGTTAAAATCAACTAAGAAGGCATGCTCTTAAACTGACCAGATTCTTTAACGGACCTTATCGGCCAATCTGCTATTCGTGGTTTTTTCCGTAGAAACACCACAAGTTGTTCATTCGGTCTTTTAAGGTTATATGCCCCAAACTCGCTAACGTGGTCCTTAATTAAGACTCACAGGAACTGCTACGAGGACACATCGACCTCTTGAAGGGAACAACCTTCTTGAGTTGATTTTACTTTTATCTCATATAACGTACCTGTTAACACACAAGATCGAATTCTTCCCGCCAATCGTCTTGCTACCCCTACTATTGCTCGCTTTGCTCCTCTGTGGCTTGAGAGGCGATCAAATACCGTTTTTAAACTAGGATCCTTTGTAATCGCTATCCATGCCGCTTCAATTAAAATCCTTCGTAATACGGGTCTTCCTTGCCGACTAATATTTCCTTGTCGTACATGCTCGCCAGAAGAATATTCGCTAGGTGTTAGACCAGTAAAACTAAATAACTTTTTTTCATTCTTGAACTGTGTCATATCACCCAGTTCATTGGCTAATTGTCTAGCATGAATGGGGCCAATCCCCGGAATACTTTCATAAATGGTCTGTAGCCCTTTTTCGCCTTGTGCTTGAATAGCAAACCTCATTTCAACTTCTTTCATTCGTGCAGTAAGTTGTAACCACTGCTCTGCATACTGATTAACGCTAAAACAAAAGTCTTCTGAATAACCTTTTTGTTTCACTTCAGCTACTTTATCTAATAACCATTTTTGATTGAGTCGGGTGTCGTCTTCACTATCTATGAGGCCTTGGGTAAATAGTAAACTCTTTCATTGCTGTCCAACTTGATGCCGTAGCTTTAAAATATTTGATCGTAATCGGGTTACGCTACGCTTCTCTTCTTTCTCTTGGCTTGGCACATAAATTCCATTTAATCGTCCAACAGATAATTGAGTTGCCATTTTTAAGGCGTCTCTT
>Ga0155554_122_pt1 | contig 41201 bp, 43 predicted proteins | sample RifCSPhighO2_12_FD_107211 | JGI IMG/M metagenome (GOLD analysis project Ga0155554, IMG submission 107211) | Gammaproteobacteria bacterium RIFCSPHIGHO2_12_FULL_41_20 | reverse complement strand
TGCTGCTTCTGCCTTTGCTGCTTCTGCCTTTGCTGCTTCTGCCTTTGCTGCTTCTGCCTTTGCTGCTTCTGCCGTCGTTGCAGCGGCTAAACTAGGTTCTATGGTGAGCGAAAAAGTAGCGGTATGAAATACACCTGCTTGATTGTCCGCCGTAATATCAATCTCATAATACCCTTGGGTCCCTTTCCCTGGCGTACCGCTAATTACACCCATATCGGTACAACTTAAGCCACTCGGTAAAGGCTCGCCATTGGATAATGTGGCTTGAAAATGAAATTTTACTGCTTCATCAGGAGAGGCTTGGATATAATCACGGATAGAAAAAGGACCAAATGCTGTCCCTTCATTAATAACTTGCGCAGGAAGGGTTTTGAAAAAATCTGTTAAATTAGGATCATCCATGGAAATATCGTTCCTTAGTTATTTCACTAAATAATAACGCACTTCTATAAGGATGACAAAATACCATCGATTTCTGCTAGACCCGCAGTAGCAATCTACTACAAAGCCGGCAATGGCATAGAAACCGCTGAGACAGAACCATCAACCCACTCGTAAATTTCAGTAACAGCCACGTTACACTTGAAACATTGGGTACCGCAAGCTGGGGTCTTCATGCATTGACGTATACATCCTTTGCGAACCCAATGTGCCAACATACAACGCATGGTTTCTGGTTCGGCGTGAAAATAGGTACATAAGCTATTGAGCGTGGTAATTTTAACTTGCATGAGATATTTTTTTATGTCGACTAAGCTTAGCATGGTTCGCTTTCCCCCTCACCCTCTCTCCCCCGCACAAGGGGAGAGGGGAATAACTCGGCTGCTAACCCTCTCCCGCAAGCGGGAGAGGGGAAAATAACTTGGCTGTTTGAAATTGACGCTGCGCTATCCAGCGAATCGTCCATACTGTGGCTGTAAATGCAGCTATCACCCCGCCCAACCACAAACTTGAAGGCCACGGATGTCGGCTCCAGGTTGCTGCCTGATAAAAAAATACTGCAGCTCCATACGCTATCCCCGTCATCCAACATACGGAAAATATTGCCCAGCCACGATGTAACTCACGCAACATTGCCGCCGTGGTAGAAATACAAGGAAAATACAGCAACACAAATAATAAATAAGCAAAGGCGCCAATCTTTCCATCAAAATATCGATACATCACGCCGTAAACCCCTTGATCTAACGTGTGTATAGGGGCTTGTGCTGCAATAGGGTTAGCTACTGCACCACCTAGTTGACTCAAGTTCTCTGGTATAGATCGTGCTGCCTCTACTAATCCAGCCCATAGTTGAAACCCATCGGTGGGTGCTATTGCCGTCAGATGCCCTATCTGGCTATACAATGTATTTAACGATCCCACTACTACTTCTTTGGCTAAAATACCTGTCACTAGCCCTACGGTCGCCGGCCAATTATCGGCATGAATACCCATGGGGGTAAATACCGGCGTCACCCAACGTCCGAATGCAGACAGCAGAGAATTCACATTCCCTTCCCCCATACTGATAGAACCATCCACTTGAATGGCATTGAGTGCACCGATCAACATGCAAATTGGCACAATCAGGCGACCTGCACGCACAACAAACCCCTGCAAGCGCTGCCAGGCATGTAACAATAATGTTTTGACATGGGGCACATGATAAGACGGCAGTTCCAATACAAAAGGCGAAGGCTCTCCTTGCAACAAAGTTTTGCGCAACACCAGCCCTGTCAGTAGTGCCATCCCAATACCGATTAGATACAAGGTAAATACCATATTCTGTCCCGAGCTCGGGAAAAATGCCGCAGCAAATACTGCAAAAATCGCTAACCGCGCTCCACAAGACATGAATGGGCTCATCATAATTGTTAAAATACGATCGCGTTTATGCTCAAGAGTGCGCGCACCCATCACCGCAGGCACATTGCAACCAAACCCGACAATCATAGGGACAAACGCTTTCCCTGGTAATCCTAATGCACACATTGCCCTATCCACCACAAACGCGGCACGTGCCATATAACCAGAGTCTTCCAGTAAGGCTAAAAATAAAAACATCGCACCAATAACCGGAATAAACGTCACCGTTGTGTTAATACCTTTACCGATACCGTTCGCTAGCAAGGCAACCAACCATCCCGGCATCTGCAACGCATGCAATGCCGCAGCTAACCCACTTACAAACAGTGTCTCGCTACCAATATCAAAAAAATCCTGAAATGCACCGCCAATATTGATAGAAAATAAAAACATCAAATACATCACGCCTAAAAAAATAGGTATTCCCCATATGCGATGTAAAACTACATTATCTAACCGAGTAGTCCACTTCGATACAGTAATTGCAGATTGGTCTACGCATTGCTCTAATACCTCTTGCACCCAGCGATAACGGCTATCTGCTAACACAATATCAGCATCTTCGCCTAATGCTTGGCGAAAAGAGGTGCGATAAAATTGTACTCGCTGTTTGACTTCTAGCGCCAAAAAGCGTTGTACGAATACATCATCTTCGAGTAAACGCATGGCTAGCCATGTACGCTCTGCGTTGTCGTGCTGTACATGAGCCTCGGTTAATTCTGCTGCCAAAGCATTCACGATATTCATTAGCTCTAATGGATATGTCAGGGCTTTCGGGACAACAGGCTGCTGCGTGAGGGTTAATACGGCTGCTTGCAATACTTGGATGCCTTTGCCTTTGTGTGCCTCTAATGGCACCACGGGACAACCTATAGCTTCAGTCAAAGCAGTAAAATCAATTCGTACACCGCGGGCACGTACTGTATCCATCATATTGACTGCCAATATCATCGGCACACCCATTTCTACCAATTGTGCGGTTAGATATAAATGGCGTTCTAAATGGCTACCATCGACAATATTGATAATCACATCGGCAACCTGGCTAAACACAAATTCACAGGCAATACGTTCATCAACAGCACCTACTTCAGCCGCTACCGTCAATGAATATACGCCAGGAAGATCGACCACTTCGACTGTAGTTTGTTGATAAGTAAAATAGCCACTTTTACGCTCGACAGTTACCCCCGGCCAGTTACCTACGTGTTGTTTTGCGCCCGTTAAACCGTTAAATAACGTGGTTTTGCCACAGTTGGGATTACCCACTAAAGCCACGCGTAGAGATGGGGTGCGACTTGATTCATCGGTATCGTCACAACAGGATTTGACTAACGAAGAAAGGCTTTGGCGCAACATACTTACACCTTTTCAATCTGCAGAATACGCGCTTCTGCTTTGCGCAAACTAAGCGCACAACCACGCACTGTGATCTGCACTGGATCTCCTAGCGGCGCAACACGCGTCAAAGTTAACTCGGTACCAGGTAGCAAGCCTAGCGCCATTAAACGCTGACGGTAGCTTTTTTCTCCTGCTTGCACCCGAACAATACGGGCTTTGCTACCGACTGTTAATTCGCTTAACTGCATATTTTAAATTCCTAAGGGACTCTATTCTTCAGGAGTTCTTGCCATCATTACTGCCTCCTAAATAGTATCCCTCTCCCGCAAATGCTTGTCAATACAATTGAGAATCATTCTCATCTACGGTGAGTTTGGGTTATCCCCCTCACCCTCTCCCCCACAACGAACGTGGGCCTACCGTTTTTCTAGGTTTATATCCGACAGTTAAACCATTGAACATGATAAGACCCATCATTTTGCTGCCGCTTAATCCACATTTGCGCCCTGGTATGTCGGAGATCAGCAGCTGCCGCCATAAACACACTAGCTTCAACATTATCTTGCCGCGCATTACCCATTGTATACAGCAAATTAGCAATGAGTTGCGGAGCCTGTTTTGGAAATAAAACAGTAAGCTGAATAACATAGTTTTCTAACTGATCACGCCAATAATCCTCTAAGTTATTAATAGATGGAAAAGGTTCTGATCTTTCAGCTGACCCTTGTATCCTGGACAAAGCCTTGAATGCCGCGGAAAACTTACTGTCCCGAACCCCTTCCCATTCCTGTTGTGCTACCTGTGATCCTAAAGCCCCGGCCGCCTCATAATATTCTTTTATAATGGCAAACCGGCTAGGTTGTCTTTGGCTAAGTTTAGGCAACCGCTGCCGCTCAAAACGCGCTACAAGTAATAAAAAATCACTGACTAAAGCTTGGCTTTGCATGGGACAAATTGCTGCGAATGCCCGCAGCGCAGCTGAAAAACAAGCCTCCGGGGTATGTTCTGCAGGTGTAGTATAGGGTGACGTTACCTTCCGCCACCGAGAAAACCAACGATTCAACATGGGTTACACCTCCGGAGTTTTTATCAAGCCACGGGTATTAATTTAATAAAAATGATCCTAGATCCAGCAGCTGAAATCGTAATGAAGATGTGCGTGATTTTTATAAAATTTTTTGAGGCAATACTCGCCCATACGGTGAAAAAATTTCATAAAATCACGTATATATTCAAACGATTAGGTGCTCTCTCCGCGATTTCAAGAACCGGATCTAGGATGCTATAGTACCACACCAAAACTTAAGAGTATCTTAGAGGTGCCTCTAGAAACCCTGCAGATTTGCGGCACCCTCTCCCCGACCCTCTCCCCTCACAAAAAACGCTCCGGGAGAAGGGGAGAGGCCGCTAGGCCGTGAATAATTACTCTAGAAATTACTATTTCGACTTTTATTATTCTGAGCGAAGCGAAGAATCTGGTTTGTGCTTGATAAATAATCAGATTCTTCGCTTCGCTCAGAATGACAAATTCTAGAGATGCCCTTAGAGGTTAGAGGTACCGCCTCTTAGCTTCAAGGGGTTGTTTTCCTTTGTCTACTTCTAAAAAAATTAATTCTCGGCATAGTGACTTAGGTGTAAAGTTAAGCTGCATTTAACAAAAATCGCTTATACTTTTAACATTCAACACAATAATGAGAGCGCAATATGACAGATTCTAGAGGTGCCAAGCCGCCAGATGCCGAGCCGCCAGCTGTGCTTGCTGATGATGCTGCTGACGAATCAGCAGAACTAGCCAGTGGCAGGGATAGCGAACCAGGAGAATTAGCCAGTGGTAGGGATAGCGAACCAGCAGAGGCACCGTCAGAGTTACCCAAACAACTACATTTTGCTAAATGGTATTCACGAGAACAATATCGTGCTCGCGGGTTTCTCTTTACTAGCACCACGTCTGAAACACGTACAATCGATATAACTCGATTACCTGCACCACTACAGGAGCAATTGCTAGAAAAACATCCACCTCAGCCTAAGCTGGAAGCAACAGCTCCCCTTCAACAAAAACAAGCGGCTGTCCAAGATGCCTTGCTCATCGAGTTAATTCGTATTCGCGAAGGTAGTACAGAAGCAGATGCGAGAAGTAAATATCAATCCGCTAAAGAAGCTCAACAGAAATTAGCGACACCTCCTGCAGCAGCAACACCTCCTGCAGGCATGGATGAAACAGAGCAAGCCCAGTTAAAAGAACAAGCTAAACTCATCACCGAAACTCAGGATTACCTAGCTACCGCTGCAGGATCATTAGCTTATGAAATCATCAAACGTAGCGCTCTTGTCGATCAGGCAAAAAAAGTTTTTGATGCAGCACTACCTGGCGATGAAAAACAAGCGGCACAAGAAGCACTAGAAAGAGCAAAAATTCATCTGAAGATATTCCTGGATGCCGCTACCACCTCATTAGAAAAACGCCAGAAAGAAATTAACGCGAAAATGCAAGATGCCCAAGAAGCTGAACTAGTCAAACAACTGACTGCAGAAAAACGTGACATAGAACGTTTACAACAAGAAGTCCATCGATTACATGGTATGACTCAATATCAATCTCACTACACAATACAATTCTCCACATCACAACTTGTCACCGAAGAAGAAGCGCAACGATTATTAAGTCAACCCCGTGATAACACATTTAAAGCATCTAGCGGCGAAGCTGGATTTACTGCCGTAACTGGATTTACACCTGGAATGGTAATACTCAGCCAAACTGATCTTGGTAAAGTTGGCGGCATAACGTGGGCCATGCAACAAACCAGTGAAGAATTTGTTTGTAAAATACATCCAGCTAAAGATATACACCCAGGAAGTGGCTCTGCAGCCGATTACTTAGGTGCGGCTATTCGTTTAGTAGAAGGCTTTCGACAAGCAACCGGCGGTATGTTACCTGGTGAAATAACTGGAAAAAGCGATGACCTCGCTTTCGATGCAAGATTAGCGCAAGCCATCGTGTTTTATTGCCAAGAAAGATATGGGGTAGTCATTGCCAATAAAACACCCAGTCATGATTCTCCTTCTAGAGCGCAGCGCATGCGAGATACTATGCGGGATCATTTACTACGACGAGCATATGTGGATCTTACCCTCACCGAAGAATCACCAGGGGCCCGGCAAGCACAACAAAGGCAAAAACACGAAACAGTATTACCGGGGTCAGACCCTCGCGTATTAAATAAAGATATAGAAGAGATACCCGAACCACCGCCGCCGCCCCCCACCCGCCGCGGGGGAAGCCGGCCCTAGTGGACTAGGTGGTTTTATCGGAGTCAGACCCCGCGGGTCTTTGTGGGGTCTGACCCCTCTCCTGGGAGAGGGCTTGGGTGAGGATATAACATTTAACACAACAATGAGAATGCAATATGGCAGCAACGAGAATTGATCTTAATGCGGAACAGTTAGAGCAATTATCTCCAGCGATACGGTTTTTATTTGCAGAGAATGGACCTTTCGTTTTTGCACCTACAGATACAGGCATGATTCCTGTCATAGATAATTTTACTCCATTTAGCAATGCTATTATAGGTAGAACCGACGACCTAGAAGTTCAGCTTGGGGGGAATGGCCTAACACTAAGTTGTAGAGATAACAGCGGCACACTGAAGAACTCCGATGACATCATCCGCTTACTTATTACCTATGGGCCACTACTGCAAGCACTAGAAGACGCACGCACCCTTGGCGATACAGCAGCATTACAAGAACAAATGAATACATGGGTAAAAAAACTGGCTACAGAGCGCGCCCTAGCACCCAACCCCCTACATCAATATATCCAGGGAGTTTTAGACCGCCATCCTGCTGGCGCAGCAGATCCACTTGTGGACGTCAGAGCGCAGATTCAAGAACAACTGCTTTTAACTGCAGCTGCAGCTATGCCTTTACCTCCCGATACAGATGATGAGGTCACAGATGCAGACGTAGATGCCGATGCAGGTGCAGGCGTAGGCGCAGATGCTGCTGCTGCCTCTGCTGCTGCCTCTGCTGCTGCCTCTGCTGCTGCCTCTGCTGCTGCCTCTGCTGCTGCCTCTGCTGCTGCCTCTGCTGCTGCCTCTGCTGCTGCCTCTGCTGCTGCCTCTGCTGCCGCCGCTGCCATTAAAAAATCAGCTGCAGAAATTGATGCTGCTGTCACAACGTTAACTGCTACTCCTGTGCCAACAGACAATGATATGGCAGCGATCAAACTGATTAAAGAACAGCTGCTTAAGATACGTACAATTTCTGACAAGGTAGAGCAATTAAATAGATCTCTTGATGAACTAGCTACAGGCCGGCATCCTACAGAGGAACTTACTACAGCACTACAAGGGGTTCCTGCTGCCACAGCAAAATTGGTTACGTATCAACAGACACTTCAGAGACAACTCGATTTTCTATTATCCCCTCACCTACCCGCCGCTGAAGTAGCCTCTCATACTACAGCAGAAACTATTCGCCTTGGAAAGTTTTATCATAGCCAGTACCGTGTTCGTCCGCAGTTACATGCACAATCCATGCCTCCTACCTTAGCTATCGAATTATTGGCATGGCATAGAAAAAAATCTGTGGAGGAAACCCAACAAGAATTCACCACAGCCATAACGAGTGCAGATGGCAAATTTGATCAACTAGTGAAAGAGCTAGATTATATTCTAGATACTCGCGCAGGTTGCTTGGCTTATGAAAAAATCAAACGCCAACAGGCTGTGGATGAAGTAGAAAGACAGTTAGCAAGGGACTCACTCTCAGAACATGAGAGACAACAGTTAGAAAAAGAATTAGAAAGAAAAAAACTCGCACTACATGTTTTTCTCACCGCAGCGCAGCGTTCTATGATTACCGCATGGCGTATGGAACCTATTACACCAGAAGAACAACACCAGATGCACCGCTTATTAGAAGAGATTAAAGTGTTACGCCAGAATACGCGTTACAAACCCAATTATATCGCACAATTTGCTCCCGGTACGTGTATAGTTGATGCGGCAACAGCGCATGAGGAATTAGCAAAGAAGTTCCCTGACAATGGGGTCGTACTCAGCTCCGATAGCCCCACATCCGGAGTGCCACGCTCTGAATTTCAAGAAGGCAAAGCTATTATCAGTGTTATCCAATTACCTCTAACTCAGCAAAAAATAGGGTGGGTGCATGAATATAACGCTTCACAACGCCGTGGCGTAACAACAATTCTACCCGGGCCACCCACCAGCCGCCTTAGCCAAATCAAACCTCTCACTGCAAAATCCACTGCTGACTATCTGGTCGCTGCTTTGCGTGTACTCGAAAGCCATCGTGATACTTATGGGCAATTGCCGAATAAATTTTCTGGTCATGGTGGAGAATCAAAAACTGATAAAACTCTTATACTCGCTATGCTTTTTCTTTGTGAAAAACTAGGTCGTAAAGTACAAAATGAAACCGGCTACCAATTAGATAATGGTGATAGAAAGAACTTCCAGAAAGCTTATCTCTTGATACATGAGCAAATAAGAGCGCTTAAGCCACGTCCGCCAGATGTGCCGCGAGCTAGGCCAGTGAGATAATCCCCTGTTAAGAAATATCTTCTATACTCATGGATATAAGGTAAATTAACTTAACTATATAAACTTAAAGAGTTTTTACATGGCAATGCCTAGAACAACACCACAAGAAATAGTGGATCAACTACATCCCTGCCTGCGGTTTCTATTCGAAGGCGAGGGTAGCCCGTTTTTTATTAGCCATCGCAATGATGATAAAAGCCAAGATACACGTTTAATAACAGAACTTAATACTCTCGTGCGATCTAATACCCTAACACAAGCCAATATAGAAAAAATATTTAATGATATACCTTGGATGTTATCCGTAAGAATAAACACTGGATTTTTAATAACCTCAAAACACCCTTATTTAACCAGCCTCATCACGGAAACGATACAATTAAATGCCCTCATAGACTTAGGATTTCTCCTAGATGAACCTACAGATCGCGACTTGGAGAAAATACGATTGCTTCGTTTGCTGCAACCAGAGATCACTCCTTATCTGCAACTGCTAGGAACAGAGAGCGCCATTCCCTCTCCTCTCACAGACCGCATACCCGCTATTCAACAGTTGCTGCAAGATTACTTAGATAAATTAGAACCCCTTAATACAAGGCTATGGGCTCTTCTCAGCCAATTCCAAGGTGATGCAGAAGAGCACACCGCTCCCAAGCCAGACGTCTTGCCTGATTTGCGAAGAGTATACCAAGAGCAACTAGCATTGACTGAGCGGATAGCAAAAATGCTTGCTACCACAGCGCCAACGCGAGGGATAGTCGATCGCTACTTTCCTACATTACAAGAAAACTATATTAAGCCTAGCCGTACTGCACTCGCGCACGCACAACAAGAACTCGACGCATATGATGCAACTCATCGAGCAGCTGCAGCCGCTGCCGCGGCGGGTACTGCGGCTGCTGCTGTCGCCGACGATGATAGAGAAGAGGCTATAGAAGATGATGATATAGAGGTTGAGGTTATTGATATCAACGCAGAACTAGCAAAACTAGATGCCCAATATAAGCAATTCCAAAAAACGGTTTTATCTAGGTTGCAGAAATTTGAAAGGGAGATACAAGGGCCCGGGTGGCAGCCTGCGATTAACGATGATTTTAACTGGGATGCGATATTCAACGCTCTATCCCCGGAAACCCAAGAAACATATCAAATATGGGCACCTCAGTTACAGCAAATAGCACACATAACCGAGCAAGCTAAACAAGCCCTGAGCGATGCGGAGCGTGCGGCTGTTGCTACGCTTATTCCGCAACAACAGAGAATAGTACAAAGCGCTGCCGGGGCTGCATTAACTGCGTTAGATCAACAGTTAACTAAAGCTGAGCATTTTTATAAATTCCTCCTTGACCTCACTTTTCTAGAAAAAGAAATCGAGGTATTAGACACACAAATGCAGTTACTAGAAAAAGCCATAGGTGAACAAGAATTTGAGCAAGCAGAACGCGAGAGAAAAGAATTGCTTTCAGGCCAGACTTGTTGTATCCCAGATTCATTAAGTGCTGCGCAACGGCTGCAAAAACAAGCAGAGGCCATAGAAGAAGATCTAATCACTCAACCCCCCTCTCGCGAATTGACTCACAAGCAAGCTCTATGGAAAGAAAAAAAAGATATTCTAGATAGCATAATTGCCAACTTAGCGGCAAAACAACAACGCCTCACTGAGATTGAACAGTGGGCAGATGAGACTTTAGCTGCAGCTGACCGACGCCGTCACAAAGCAGAAACTTCCTCGATAACAGGCGATGTTACATTCCATACAGCCCATTTACGCCCAACCTATGACCGTCAACTCAAAAAACCTATTGATATAAAAGATCTCGAAGATGCTATACGCAATGAATTATTGCCATTAGCACGACAGTCTTATCCTAATGTTTCTGTAAGAGACGACAATGAGATACTAAAAAGATATCTACAATCTCGTGCCGGTAGGCAAGCCTATCGAATATTAAAACGCCGAGCAGATCTCAATGCTGATCTGGAGAGTGCGGCATCAGAAGAAGAATCCATACCTCAAATACTCGACTTTATTCTCTATCTCACCCATCGCTTACAAGAGCTAACAACAGCGCTAGAAAAACTCGCTGAAGATAGAGCAAGAAATTATCGAGAAATCATGCAAATCCAGCATTTGCAACAATTCATCCATGATACGCTAAAAGCGTATGAGCAACACCAACACCAATACATATTTCAATATGGTGAAACTCGTACTATTCCTATGGCAAAAGCAGATAGCTATGTTAAAAAAGTATTAGCTGACGCAGACGCATCTTTAAAAGATGCTGTACACATCAGCACCCCAAAAACTGGCCTTGGTTTTACCGCAGTAAAAAAACCACCAAGCTTAGCGCTTTTTGACGAAAATGTTTTAGTCACGCAAATGGTACAGCCTATTTCACGGAGAACGGTTGTACTGGTACACCAACAAACCCAACATCGCTCCCGCACTCATATTGTAACTTCATCAAAACAACCTAAAGGAGTAAGACAACGTTTATTTGGTGAAAATTTACAGGATGATAATGCAGCTAGAGAATACGTGTCTTATGCTTATCGTGTTGTGCAAAGTCATCATCATGCTTGTGGCGAACCTCCTACGGAAATTGGTGGAAAAACCCAAGGACATGCAAAATTTGATAAAAACGCGGTAAAAGCTATCCTATGGTATTGCGAAAAAATATATGGATATAAATTAGTAAATAGAACGGACATAGAACTAACTGACAAAGATAGAAGGGCACTCGACAAAGCCTTTACTTGGCTTGCGGAAAATAAACAACGTCTACCGGAAATCATGCCGGAAACGGGTCTGCCAAAGACAACGCCGCCGTCATCACCATAGACGGAGTTCAATGAACATCCTCTAGATAAAGGCTAAAAAAGACAGGAGTTCCGCTGAATAAACAGCAGTTCGCTAACACTGTCATCCTGAGCGTCAGCGAAGGATCTTCTTAATAAACACCGAGGATTTATTAAGAAGATCCTTCGCTGACGCTCAGGATGACAGTGTTAGCGAACTGCTACCTATCCGCTTATCATCTTTTATTCAGCGGAACTCCTGCAAAAAGATCCCAATACGCCGCGTAAAAATTGCCCGGTATAAGAGGATGCATGCTTGGCCACCTGTTCCGGCGTGCCCACTGCAACAACACGCCCACCTTTATCTCCCCCTTCCGGGCCAAGATCAATAATCCAATCTGCGGTTTTAATTACATCCAAATTGTGTTCAATGACAATAATGGTATTGCCTTGATCGCGCAAACGATGTAACACTTTTAGTAATTGCTCAATATCATAAAAATGCAACCCCGTCGTCGGCTCATCCAGAATATACAAGGTACGCCCAGTATCACGGCGTGATAATTCCCGGGCTAATTTAATCCGTTGCGCTTCCCCGCCCGACAGCGTCGTCGCACTTTGGCCTAAGGAAATATACGATAAACCCACATCTAGCAAAGTTTGTAATTTACGCGCGACAACAGGAATAGGGCTAAAAAATTCACGCGCTTCTTCCACTGTCATTTCTAACACTTGATGAATATTCTTACCCTTGTATAGAACTTCCAGGGTTTCGCGGTTATAGCGTCGACCTTGGCATATGTCACAGGTAACGTACACATCTGCCAGAAAATGCATTTCAACCTTGATTACACCATCGCCTTGACACGCTTCACATCGCCCACCGCGCACATTGAAACTAAAACGCCCAGGTTGATAACCGCGTGAGCGTGACTCAGGCGTACCCGCAAATAAATCCCGTATTGCTGTGAAAATCCCCGTATATGTCACTGGATTAGAACGCGGCGTACGCCCGATAGGACTTTGATCCACGACAACCACTTTATCTAAGTGCTCCAAGCCTTGCACGCTCTCATGTGCTGCTGGTTCTTGCCCTGCCACGCCATTTAAGGCGCGCGCAGCAACCGGCGCCAATGTGTCATTAATTAATGTCGACTTACCGGAACCTGACACCCCGGTAATACACGTCATTAAGCCGATAGGAATACTCACCTGAATATGTTTTAAGTTATGCCCGCATACGCCTTGTAAATGCAAGCTGCGCTCAGGATTAGGCGCTAAACGTTGTTGCGGAATAGCAATACGCCGTTTGCCAGAAAGATATTGCCCAGTCAGTGATTGTTTGCTATGCAGAATATCGGTAGGCTTACCTTGCGCCACAATATGGCCGCCATGCACACCGGCACCTGGCCCTAAGTCCAACACATAATCTGCGCTCAAAATTGCTTCTTCATCATGTTCAACGACAATCACGCTATTACCCAAATCCCGCAACCGTTGCAGTGTCTTTAACAGCCGTGCATTGTCACGTTGATGCAAGCCAATCGAAGGCTCATCGAGAATATACATAACCCCAACCAGACCAGAACCAATCTGGCTAGCTAAGCGGATACGCTGTGCTTCACCTCCCGATAAAGTTTCTGCACTGCGGCCTAGATTTAAATAATCCAACCCCACATCGATTAAAAAACGCAAGCGACTACTTAACTCTTTAACGATTTTTTCTGCAATTTCACCACGATAGCCAGGTAAATGTAAATCATCAAAAAATACTTTGGTTTTATCCACCGGCCATGCTGTAATCTCTGGTAAACTCTTCCCTGCGATATATACATGCCGTGCTGCTTTATTTAAACGGGTTCCTGCACACTCTTCGCAAGGTTTATTAGAAATATAGCGACACAAGTCTTCGCGCACCATGTCTGATTCTGTCTCTCGATAACGTCGCTCCATATTGGGTAATACCCCCTCAAAGCGACTAACACGTGTATGCACTTCTCCTGTTTCGTCCCGATACTGAAAACGTATCTTGTCATTACTGCCCGCCAACAGCATAGTTTGAATGGATTTGGGCAGCTGCTCGAAAGGAATATCTAAATCAAAATGGTAATGTTCTGCTAATGACATTAGCATTTGATAATAATAGGTGTTACGTCTATCCCAATTGCGAATGGCACCGTCCGTTAGACTACGTGTACGATCCACTACTAAATCCACATCAAACAAAGCTTTTAACCCGATACCTTCACAGGTGGCACATGCGCCTTGAGGACTATTAAATGAAAATAGGCGTGGCGATAATTCCGGTAAACTATAACCACAATCTGGACAAGCAAATTTCGCAGAAAACACTTGTATAGCCCGTCGCGGCTCATCCATCCAGCCAATGGCAGCAATGCCATCAGACAAACGTAGTGCCGTCTCAAACGATTCTGCCAAACGCAAACGTACATCAGGGCGCACTTTAATGCGATCAACCACTACGTCTATCGTATGTTTTTTGCGTAAATCTAACTTAGGCGCTTGGTCTAACTCCACCAAGTGACCGTCAATGCGCGCACGCACAAACCCCTGGGTACGTAACTCTTGCAACACCTCGAGGTGCTCACCTTTCCGCTCGCGAATTACTGGCGCCAATACCATGATTTTAGTGTCTTCGGGTAGCATGAGTACAATGTCTACCATTTGGCTAATCGTCTGCGCTGCTAATTTATGTTGATGCTCAGGACAATGCGGTTGCCCAACTTTTGCAAATAATAAACGTAGATAATCATAGATCTCGGTGATCGTGCCAACGGTGGAGCGTGGATTATGTGAAGTGGATTTTTGCTCAATGGAAATAGCCGGAGACAAGCCTTCAATATGATCGACGTCGGGTTTTTCCATCATCGATAGAAATTGCCGCGCATACGAGGATAAGGATTCCACATAGCGTCGCTGGCCTTCTGCATAGAGTGTATCGAAAGCCAAGGATGACTTTCCTGACCCGGAAAGACCAGTAATCACCACTAGTTTATCGCGAGGCAAGTCCACATTGAGATTCTTTAAGTTATGGGTACGTGCCCCACGAATACTGATTTTTTTCATGCTTGATACCTGATTCTTGGAGAATATTTATTGAACAGGAACTCCTGATCACAACGTTTAAAGCTCGCGCTCGGCTGCCGTTTCTAGGATAATATACAGGAATTTTTGTTGGAGAGGGCGTCAGCATGACATCCAATGAACGACGCGCGGTATCCGCGCTATCTCTCATCATGGCATTGCGCATGATAGGGTTGTTCATGATTTTACCGGTCTTTGCATTGTATGCGCCACACTTACACGGTGTTACTCCTACTCTGCTTGGTTTAGCAATGGGGATTTATGGTTTAACACAGGCCTTACTACAAATTCCTTTTGGTGCACTGTCAGATCATTTTGGTCGTAAGCCTATCATTCTTTGCGGCTTATTATTATTTGCACTAGGTAGTGGCGTGGCTGCTATGGCACATACTATCGTCGGCATGATTATCGGTCGAGCATTACAAGGAGCCGGCGCGATAGGTAGTACCATCATGGCAATGATAGCCGATCTAACCCGTGAAGAACATCGCACTAAAGCTATGGCAATTACCGGCATGACCATAGGCTTATCATTCAGTATCGCCATGATTTTAGGCCCGTTGTTAACGCGTTGGATAACAGTAGGGCAATTGTTTTTCTTAGCCATGCTATTTAGCCTCGTTGCCATTGTCATACTGTATACGCTAGTACCCCAACCCGCTGCATCTACATGGCATCGAGAAACAGAGCCAGAGTTAGCTGCTTTTGTTACCTTGTTTAAAAATGCAGATCTCATGCGTTTAAACAGTGGCATCTTCATTTTGCACATTATATTGACCGCCAGCTTTATTGCCATCCCCATCACTTTGCAAAACTACGTACATTTAGCTGAACATCAACAAGGATGGCTGTATGGTCCGGCGTTATTGATTGCATTTATGTTTAGCCTAACTGGCATCATTGTTGCAGAAAAAAACCAACAGTTGAAACCTTTTTTCTTAATCGCTATTGTTTTATTAGGAGTAAGTGAAATACTGTTTTTCATCGCACCGAATAGCTTGACAATGGCAGCTATTGGTCTCACCGTCTTTCTTACCGGATTCTCTACATTAGAAGCTTTTCTACCTTCGCTCATCTCTAAAACTGCACCAGCAACCCGCAAAGGTACGGCATTAGGTATTTATTCTTGTGCACAATTTTTTGGTATTTTTATCGGCGGCATAGTCGGTGGCTGGCTCTATCAACACTTTTCCTTATTCAGTATTTATCTTTTTTGTGTTATTCTCAGTGGCATGTGGTTAGTGTTAGCAATATTCATGAAACCGCCCCACCATCTTGTCACACGTTTGTTTAAACTTTCCCCGCAACACTGGCAAACCATTCAACCTACAGTGAAGCAATATCCCGGCCTAGTTGAAATCACGTATATTCCTGAAGAAGCCACTCTGTATCTACGCATGGATAAACACGTCTTACAACATCCGGATTTCTTTCGTCTACAAGAAACATTACAATCATCGCATTAATGATAGGAGAAGCATATGGCAAAAGGTAGTGTGAATAAAGTGATTCTCATTGGCAATTTAGGCCGAGACCCAGAACTACGTTACACCCCTGCAGGACTGGCTGTTGCTAATATAACGCTAGCAACCTCAGAAATGTGGAAAGATAAACAAACCGGCGAAAACCAAGAACGCACAGAATGGCATCGTATTGTGATGTATCAACGTTTGGCAGAAATTGCCGGCGAATATTTACGCAAAGGCGCCAAAGTCTTTGTCGAAGGCCGCTTACAAACCCGTAAATGGCAAGATAAAAATACCGGACAAGACCGCTATACGACGGAAATCATTGCTGATGCATTGCAAATGCTAGATAGCAAAGGCAGCTCCGTAAATAGCAGCGGCAGCACACCTGAAGTCACACCAATGGCTGAAAAAGCACCGATGCCAACCGCGGATCCTATTGCTAATGCAGCTAATAACAACTTTGATGACGATATTCCGTTTTAATTCCCACCATAGTATATTTTGTTAATTTTTATAATAGACCCCTTGATATTTAAGGGGTTTGTTTTTTTAATGAAGATTTACAATCTCGTGAGACAGGCTAACATGGGAAGCTTTATGTGATGCTTGTGTACCCATTATTAATACAAAACCCGCCAGACAAACACTCATAAAGTTTGCACGAATCACTAATGCTTATGATGCTTGTAAAAAACGTCTTAAAGAAGGTCTTCCAGAATTACGACCACTTCCATCAATGCGAGTGGCCATTGAACGAATTAATAGACTGGAACAGGAAAATGAACGTCTAAAGCGTGAAAATGCTCAATTACTGCAGAAATTTGTCGTATGGCAGTATAATGCCCATGCTCATGGGCTGGATAGTCACAAGCTTAATAAAGCATTGCCTAGTATTGACCGGGGTCAAACAGAAAAATAATTAACCAATTTTATAAAAGGAAAAACTGATGATTATCACTAATGATTTAGAAGATATCATTGAAGATACAACACAATCTGATGAAAAAATTCATCCCTGGCGAATATGTCCAATTGGGAAACATTTTGTCAAAAAACATATCGTGCATATCTCGCCTAGCAAAAAGCATCCAGATGGTAAAGTCATAGAAAAACACGCATATTGCGCTATCAATCCATCAAAAAAAGACATTTTGTCATTTGATGAAACTCAAGCAATGACAGAAAAATATTTTCATCAATTAAGCGGCCCACCAAAGGCTGGAGTATTGAATGGTTACGCTAATGCAGATAAATTTGATGCTGAAATTCGTGGCTGGACTCAATACTGGAATGATATTTTTTCTTTCCCTAACCCGCTTCCGGCTGATTTAGTTAAAGCATTAATTGCATCAGAATCTAGCTTTCATCCAGAAACTGACATTCCATCAGGACAAGGGGATGGACGTGCACGTGGATTAATGCAAGTCACTGACTACACAATGAGTATCCTCGGAAATCATCATGGCGAACTAAGCAATTACCTCATTTGCTTCGATCATCCCAAGTTACTCAATCCTACTGCAAACATTTGTGCCGGAATTCGTTGGTTATTTAGATGCATGATTATTGCAAAATCTAAATTAGGTGATGCTACAACTTGGGTAGATGCAGCAATCCAATATAAAGGTAAACTTGGAATAAATCCTCCTCCCAGAGAAGTTGAAACATTTTTACATCATTATTCATGTTTTATATAAAGGATGAATTCATGAAGAAATATTTTCTAATTTTCCTGTTAATAACGCCATTAAAACTCTTGGCTATTAATCCAGAAGCCTTAAAAAAATATCCATATCAACTACTAACAAATGATTACGGAATCTTAAATGAAGCAAATTTGAAGATATACACAAAAGAAGTAAATGTAGAACCATTTACAGGAAAATTTAATGGACTTGATTACTGGCAATGTTATCCAACTAAAAATTTAACTGTTTGGTATGAAAAACAAAATGACGACCCCTATGAAAAAAGAGAAAGGGGTGATGCGCACATTACAGTAAGCATTACTCCCACAATAATACATGACTACGTTCCAAGAAGAAGTTTCTCTTCTGATTATGCCAAACAAAAGGTGTCCATTTGGATGCATCTTATAAAAAATCAGCTGTACGCTTGCATTGGCGGAGTTTATGTAAGCACGCATAAGAAAATGGAAGATGGAAAAGAAATCACAGAACATGGCTGGATATTTGAAAACTTAAAAACAAAAAAAGGATGTGATTCTTATTTTTCTGGATGGTGTAGTTAATTAAAAAAGGAAGAAATAACTTGAACATAAAATTTCGCTTTCACGCTTTAAGCAGAATGTTTGAAAGAAAAATATCTGAAACCGATGTATTACAGGTCTTAACCACTGGCAAGATCATTGAAGATTATCCAACAGATCAGCCTTACCCTAGCTGCTTAAGGCTTGGATTTGTAAAAAATCGCCTTTTGCATATTGTCACAGCAGAAGCGACAGATGAAAGAAACTACCGTTATAATAACACAGTATATGAACCTGACCTAGCACGATGGGAACCCGGATTTGAAAAGAGGAAATAACTATGAAATGTATCGTATGTAACCATGGGCACACCCAACCAGGAACCATGACAGCCACTCTTGAAAGAGCGGACACAACGATTGTGGTTAAAGAAGTGCCAGCAGATGTTTGTGATAACTGCGGGGAAGAATACCTGTCACAAGCAATTTCTGCACAATTATTAAAACAAGCAGAAGAAGCCGTTAAAGCAGGTATCCAAGTAGACGTCCGAAAATATAAATCTGCTGCTTAAAATTAACATTATTTTGAAAAACCTGTGATAAACAGCCTTAATTGTTACAAATTTTACAAATCGGACAGGGTGACTTCCGCGCCATAAAATGTATGCATCACCCCTTGATCATCACACAATAATAGCGCGCCCTGTTCATTTATCCCCTGGACAATACCGCTATACTTTCGCTGCCCCGCTTGCACATCAATATGCCGTTGATATAAAACATCATAGTTACGCCAACGCGATAAAAAACTAACTACCCCCTGCGTAGCAAATACAGGTAATTGCGTGAAAAGGCTATCCAGTAATAACCCAATTAAATGATTGCGTTGCGGTATATTTCCAGTAATCTCATGAATATCAATCCACGCAGGTGAAAAGTGTGTATCGCGTGGCAATCGCAAGTTCAATCCGAACCCAATTACTACGCCACCCTGTGCTTGCTCAAGTAGAATGCCGCCCAATTTGCGCCCCGCAAACCAAATATCATTAGGCCACTTTAGCTGTATCCCAGTAGGCATGCCATAATGCTGTAACGCTTCTACCAACATCACCGCAATTGCTAAGCTTAATCCGGATAAATCATAATCTGGAGAAAAACGCCACAACAATGAACCATAAATATTACTACCTGCTGGTGAGTGCCAAGTTTTACCCTGGCGCCCACGCCCTTGAGTTTGCTGATCAGCAAAGCAAACCCAGCCCGAAGGTGTGTCTACCTGTGTTTCTTGTAGCAAATAGGTATTTGTTGAGTCTAATATAGAAAACACCTCTAAGCGCGATATCCCACTACGCGCACGAGAAGACATGGCTGCCATGATTTTTACTGCATCTAATGCTACAGCTTTCAACAAACATCTCTCTCATTAAAAAAACAATATTGGTTTTTCCCTTTATGTTTAGCTTTATACATAGCAGCATCTGCGTTTTTAATCAGGTCAACAGCCGTTGTACTATCCTGTGGATAACAAGCAATGCCGATGCTAGCATTCACATACACTACGCTTCCATCTAAATAAAAAGGATGGCTTAATTTTTTCAGCATATTACGCGCTACCGTAGCCGCATATTCCAATTTGCGTAAGTGACGTAGAATCAACACAAACTCATCACCACCTAGTCGTGCCACTGTATCGCCTTCTCGCGTATTTTTCTGCAACACATGCGAAACTTTCTTGAGTAACAAATCCCCTACATCATGGCCTAAAGTATCATTAATTTTCTTAAAGTCATCCAAATCAAGGTACAGTAAAGCCATATAACTGTGATAAGACTTAGCTTCACTCATAGCAACGGACATTTGTTTCTCAAAAATGATACGATTAGGAAGATCGGTTAAATAATCATGTTGCGCCATATATTCCAGCACTTCTTCGGTTTTTTTTCTTTCAGTAATATCTCGAAAACTAACCAAATAACTGAGCGCATCATTCCACTCGATACTAATTACAGAGGCATCAGTAATAATTCGCTCTCCGTGTGGCTGTGTAATAATAACTTCAGCAATAGGCGCATTATTGGCTGCTACTGCGGCTAAATTAAGTGGAATATCTAATGGCTCTCCTAATAAATCAGCCAGATTACGGCCGAATAGTTGAATAGCAGCATGATTGGAAAATAATACGCGTTTATCACTGTCGATAACGAGTATAGCCTCTAAACTCTTGCCAACCACATTTAAAAATGCCGCATTACTAGCCGCAAGCTGCGCATCTAACCTTTTTATACGCTCTCTCAAGGTTATAAGCTCTTTTTTCAAAACATGAATAATATCGGAGGTTGGCTCATTCATAAGGTTTATTTCAATAATTTACGCATCCCCTGTTCTAACTTCTCTGCACTTGTAAAATCTAAAATTGCTTTTTGTACTGGGTTGGGCTTTTCTTTAATAATAGTAGGAGTAACCATAATTTGCTTTTTTTTGCCAATTCAGGATGTTCTAAAATATCTATCACTTCTAGGAAATAGCGACCACTAAGCTTTTTGTTTGCCAACCCTTTGAATTTCAATATAATTTCTTGATTTTCTTTAGAAATTCCAGAAATGTAAATACAAAAAAAATAGTCCTTAACCCCTGACATATAGACACCCTCTAAGCAAGATAATATAAAACTTTATCATTCATGTGCTTAGTTAGGTAGAAGATTTGCGATATTACCTATTGCTAAATTTAACAAAACCGATTAAATATGGACATTATTTAGCATAAAAGGAATGCATTCAATGAATACGGCCCTTCTCCTCTTGGAAATTCAAAACGACTATTTTCCTATGGGCAAGATGCCCCTAGAAAAAAGTAATGATGCTGTACAAAAAGCCCAAGCAATTTTACATGCTTTTCGGGATAAAAAATTACCTATTATTCACGTACAACATATTTCTACGCGGCCTGATGCAAGTTATCTACTACCTTGCACAAAAGGGGCAGAGTTCCATCCGCATGTACAGCCGACAAAAAATGAAGCGGTAATTAAAAAACATTACCCTAATAGTTTTAAGGATACCTCCTTGCTCAACACGCTTATGAAAAGTAAAATTAATCACTTGCTCATATGCGGCATGACCACACACTTGACTGTCGATGCTACTGTACGTGCAGCCTATGATGCTGGTTTCAGCTGTACTGTTTTGCATGACGCGTGCGCTACATTAGCGTTACAGTTTGAACAAGACACCATTGCCGCGCAACAGGTACAGCATGCATTTCTTGCTGCCTTGCAACCTACTTATGCGACTGTATTAAATACCGCACAGTGTTTGCAAAAGTTAGGAACAAAAGCTATGGCTACAGCCTAAACACGGGTAAAACAGGTCCCTGCCTATGCAATGGGCTACTCGCTATATTCCACCTGATCCTACTTTATGGCAGGGACGTCAAGATTTACCTTCTGCTGCTTGTTTTTTTCAAGCGATTACCTCACTGAATCTTTTACTCGAACATCCACCACAAGCAGAAACAATACGTTTTGCGCTTGTTGGATTTAAATGTGATGAAGGAATTCGACGCGATCTTGGTCGCATTGGTGCGGCAGAAGGCCCAACAGCAATTAGGCAAAGTTTAGGTAAATTACCCATCCAAAAATCGCCTCTGACTTGTTATGATGTCGGCAATATTGTGTGCTTAGATCATGATCTGGAAGCCAGCCAATATGCTTTAGGTGAAGTCATCGCTCTTTTACTAGAAAACCGTATTACCCCCATTGTCTTAGGCGGTGGACATGAGTTAGCTTGGGGACACTTTCAAGGCATCGCAAAAACCTACCCGCATCAACATCTCGGTATTATTAACTTTGATGCCCACTTCGATATGGAACCTATGCACCCTCGTCACCAAGCCGGTGCCTCTACTCCCTTCACACAAATCGCGGAAGCACATCGAGCGGCAAGACGGCATTTTGATTATAACTGTATTGGCATCCAACATGCTGGCAACATCAGGCAATTATTTGACACCGCCAAGCACTACCATACTCACATTATTTTGGCAGATGAATTGCATCAAGGTCAGCAGGAAAAATGCCTTGATTTCGTAGATAGAGTTATAGATCAAAATGAAATTATTTATCTCTCGCTAGCACTGGATGTATTTGCCACTCCTTATGCTCCAGGAGTAAGTTCTGTGCAACCATTAGGCTTAAACCCTTGGCATGTCATTCCGTTAATCCGGCAAATTGCTGGGTCCGGTAAAGTCATTGGCTATGATATTGCTGAACTTTGTCCCCGTTATGATATTCATCACTGTACCGCCAAACTTGCCGCATTGATGATATATGAAATCATCCATCATCATGTATGTCACATTCGTTATTAATTATAGCACTCCAATATCATGGTAAAACTCATTGAAAAACAAGCATTCTCTAACACGCTACTCTCCTGGTTTAATCTACATGGTCGTCAACACCTTCCCTGGCAAATTAATAAAACCCCTTACCGTGTATGGGTAGCAGAAATCATGCTACAGCAAACGCAAGTAAATACAGTAATCCCCTATTTTCAGCGCTTCATACAACACTTTCCTGATGCGAGCGATCTAGCGCGCACTACAGAGGAACAAGTATTACATCTCTGGTCTGGATTGGGTTACTATAGCCGCGCACGGAACTTACATCGTGCTGCTCGCCTAATTCAGCAACAATATCATGGCAACATTCCTGATAATCTAGTCGCTCTACAACAATTACCCGGCATTGGTAAATCCACAGCTGGAGCTATTTTAGCTTGTGGGTTTAATAAACGTGCTCCTATTCTAGATGGCAATGTCAAACGTGTACTAACACGCCTATATGGTATTGCCGAATGGCCAGGAAAAAAATCTGTGGAAAATCAATTATGGCAATTAGCTGATTATCATACTCCGTCACAACACATTGCTGACTATACCCAGGCTATCATGGACTTTGGCGCCACCCTGTGCATACGCAGTCATCCGCAATGCCAACAGTGTCCAGTTAATGCTATTTGCTGTGCTTATCAGCAAGGATTAACTGCACAAATTCCACAAAAAAAAGTGACGAATCGTTTACCTATGCGTACAAAAACCTGGTTATTACTGCGTTATCGCCAGCAACTACTACTACAAAAGCGCCCACCGACTGGCATCTGGGGGGGATTGTGGTGTGTACCGGAAATACCAGAACAAGCCACACCTGCGGCTATACGGCAATTTTGTTATCAATGGCATATCGATATTCATGATTTACAATTTCTCCCTGCATTCCAGCGTACTTTTAGCCATTTTCATTTAAATGTTTTTCCAGTACTGATTACGTTAAGTAAAAAAACCATAAAATGCATGGAGGATCAACAGCAAATTTGGTATAACTTACGCCAACCGCCAGCACTAGGCATACCAGCTCCCGTTAACTCTTTATTGAGATCGCTACTATGACGCGCATGATTGAATGCATAAAACTCAAAAAAACCGCTGAAGGATTGGCACAACCGCCCTATCCCGGTGAGTTAGGGAAAAGAGTTTACGAGCATGTCTCGAAAGAAGCATGGCAATTATGGCTGCAACACCAAACTATGTTAATCAATGAGTATCGCCTAAGTTTGATTGACCCTAAAGCGCGTACTTTTCTACAACAAGAAATGGAAAGATTTCTTTTCGGCCAGGGCAGTGATAAACCAACCGGATATATACCACCGCCTGCAGTATCATAATGATGCAAGGAATTCTCTAATTACATTGCATCTACTACCCATCAGGAGTTTTGTGGAATATACGATAGGCTGGCATGCCAGCCTATCGTATATTCCACAAAACTCCTGCCTATGTAAACCAAAGACATCACAACCAGAGTTGACATTTGGTAAAAGTATTTGCATTAATGCCAATATCAGGATATATTTGTTCAAATATTGAGCTTGCTTGTTTACCCCGCCATAAAAACAGAAGGGCTTTACTGTATGACCAGCAATCCCCAGCAATTCAAACGCTGCTTAAATGTACCGGATCTGGTCTTCTTAGGCATTGGCGCGGTTATTGGCTCTGGAATTTTTATTGTTACTGGCATTGCCACCGCAACTAAAGCCGGTCCGGCGGTTATGATTTCATTCATCATTGCTGGTATGGCTAGTCTATTAACCGCTCTCGCTTATGCTGAGCTATCCTCCAGTATTGACGGCTGCGGTGGTGCATACAATTATGCCTATCAATGTTTCGGAAAGTTCACCGCCTGGATTATTGGTTGGATATTATTATTCGAATACGGTATAGGCGCAGCATTGCTATCCATCGGCTGGTCAGGTTATATGACCAATATTCTTACCAACATTGGAATACCGTTATCACCAGCATTACTACACGCGCCCAATGAAGGTGGCATCATTAATTTACCCGCTATTTTTGTCGTGCTACTTTTAACCAGCATCTTGTTGTTAGGAACTAAGAAAAGTGCCCGTTTTAATGCATTGTTAGTTACCTTAAAGTTGGCCACCATTGGTTTATTTGTAGGTGTAGCTAGCTTTCATGTCAATCCACATAATTGGACACCATTTCTGCCTTTCGGTTGGCTAGGCGTCATGCAAGGTGCTGCGCTGACTTTTAATGCATTTATTGGTTTTGATGTAATTGTGTTAGCTTCTGAAGAAACAAACAACCCCAAGCGCAATATTCCTTTAGCTATCCTGCTCGCTTTTGTTATTTGTGTATGTATCTATATCGCTGTTGCTGCATTGTTAACCGGTATTGTTCCCTATTATACTCTAAACAATGCCTCCCCTGTTTCTAGCGCCTTGCTCAGTTTACATTTGCCGTGGGTTGCCTCCATAATAGGTGCTGGCGCAATTATTAGTATTACTACCGTACTCTTAGCTTTTTTATATGGGTTAACACGCATATCTTTTGCTATGTCACGCGATGGTTTATTGCCCACGTTATTTTCTAGTCTTTCTACGAAAAAAGGTGTCCCTACTAAAAACCTATTCATTTCAGCGATAATTATTGCACTATTAGCTGGCTTTGTGCCCTTAAACTCCGCTGTAAAATTAGTCAACATTGGCACGCTGATGGCATTCGTATTAGTGTGCGCTTGTGTCATTACTTTGCGCATCAAACAACCGCACAGACCACGCCCGTTTAAAGCCCCCCTTATCATTTCTGTCTTAGGAATTCTATTCTGCAGTTATTTAATGATTAACTTGCCGCTTGATACTTGGATACGGTTTCTATCTTGGTTAGCCTTAGGGATAGCTATCTATTATATACGCCTATATAAAACAGCCACCTCAGTCACCCCCATGACTGCTGACATAAATGCTTGACTACGACACCACCTCTCGGTTTAATAGCGACTTCTACGGCCAGATAGCTCAGTCGGTAGAGCAGAGGACTGAAAATCCTTGTGTCGACAGTTCAATTCTGTCTCTGGCCATAGGAAAATCAAAACCATCGGACCATCGGGGTCAGGTGCTAACATGCTGTATGTTTTATTTTGTTGATCATAGTTAGAATACTTATTCCAATTATTAATTCATTCTTGCTTTTTAAAACTTAACCAACGTATTAATCCGACTTTTATTTGGCCTATTACATCAGGGTTATTTCTATATCTCTTAATTGTTTACAAATAAGGATAAATATGCCGCGTCCACTAAGAATAGAGTATGAACATGCCTGGTATCATGTAATGAACCGAGGAGCTCATCGTCAAACCATCTTTACATCTAACTCTCATCGTGATTTGTTTTTATCATTACTTGAGGAAGTAACTAGTCAATATCAAGTAGAAATCCATGCTTATTGTTTGATGGATAATCATTATCATTTACTAATTCGAACTCCGCTCGCTAATCTAAGTAGGTGTATGCGCCATTTAAACGGTGTTTATGTTCAGCATTACAATCGATCCACAAAAAGTGATGGGCCTTTATTTCGAGGCCGTTATAAGGCTATCTTAGTTGAAGAAGATGGATATGTATTATCGGTTAGTCGTTATATTCATCTCAATCCCGTTTCTGCAAAAATCTGTCATAAGCCTAATCAATATAAGTGGTCTAGTTATATCGCCTATTTAAATAAAGAAAATATGCCATCATGGTTACATTCTAGCTATATTTTAAACCAAATGATGGGGGATGATCCGCGTAAGAGTTATTTGCAGTTTGTTTCACAAGGAGTTGATCAAATAACACAAGATTTTTATGATAAAAAACAGAAAGGGTCTATCATGGGAAGTGACGATTTTATTACTAAGCATCTTAATGGCTTAAGTGAGCAGTATAGATGTGCAGTTGCAACCGATGTAAATAGAACAAAAATCCTTCCTACTCCCGATATTATTATGCACTGCACCGCCATGCACTTTAGTATTACAACTAAAGAATTAATGAAGTCACAATGGGGTAAAAAAAATACTGCCCGATTGATTACTATTTATTTGCTTCGGAGTCTTGCTCATATTCCTCATTCAGAGATTGCTAGTTATTTTGGGAATTTAAAATCAACTAGCATTGGTTCTTTGCTGTTAAGATGCAAGAAATTGGCACAACTTGATCCAGTATTTATACAGCATATTGATCAAATAAGTCTGCTAATTAAACATACCGCATGTTAGCACCTGACCCCTTATTGACATAATGGATAATGCTATGCTTATCGTTTTATTTGGACTCTCTGGTACTGGCAAAAATTATGTTGGCAGAATTATACAACAGCATTTACATTTTTCTGTGTTAGATGGAGATACATTATTACCTGATGACATGCGTAACTCTGTTGAGAAAAAAATACCTTTCACCCAAGCGCAACGTGATCGTTTTATAGAAATCCTCATTACTGCAGTGAAAACCATATCAGGACCGAATATCGTATTAGTCCAAGCCCTATATAAAAATAGTAATAGAAAAAGAATTGCAGAAGCGTTTCCTGATTGCCAATTTATACAAGTACAATCTGATCCTGATATTCTTACTACTCGTTTACAGATGCGCAATAAAATTAATGACCTAGATTATGCTAGAAAAATCAGTGCAAACTTTGAATCTCCCACACACCCCGCTCTTACTCTTACTAACAATATTGATAATGATGAAATGGGAATCATGGCACAATTACACATATTACTTCCAGCTCTATTTACACAAGAATCTAGGCTCCCTAACGAAGAAACACTTAGATTTACTCCATAGCTTTTTCTTATAATAGTCATACAAGATAATTATTTAACTTCCATATTGTTATTATTTATAATAGCTAACTTGTGTATCCCAACTTATAAATTGCTGCGCAATTTGCTGGGATAACCTTATATTGCAGAAGCATATTGATATTTTACGCTTATGCAATATTGAGGTTAATTATTTAATAGCTACAATAAAGGTATCATTATGCTTACCTCTCGCCATCATCAAGCCAATACTAGCCAATCATTTTGGGAATTAACCAGCATAACCAAACTTGCGGAACAGTACAAAATCGACCAGAATCTCCAGTATTTAAAATGGGCTCCTCTAGCAACGCTAAAAAAAATTTTTATTCAATATCGCTTCTTTACGCAATACTACATCACAGATTTAGCACTCTTAATCAGTAAGCTTCCTTTTGGCCAACTGCGTAGCATACTGGCAGAAATATTAAATGAAGAACTAGGCAATGGAAATGCAACCCAGGCACATCCTAATTTATATGATCAATTCCTGATGAGTATCGGGATACCACAAGAGTCATTGAATGTAGTGAATTTACAATGCATACAAAGCCTGCATCAAATACAACAATCCTTACTTAATAAACCGTGGGCCTATGGTGTAGGGCTGCGTGGCCTAGGCGGCGAATGTCTTTGCCAAATTTATTTAAGTACCATGCATAAGTATTTTTCGCAGAACAGCGCAATTACCCACATACAAGCACAAATAGCTTGGACATTTTGGGATATTCATATTGGTGAAGTCGACTTACATCACCAGGAAATCGTACGTGCAGCAATTAATGATGTACTAGCAACCGACCCCGACGTTGCACCTGATTTGATTAACGGTTATTTGGAAAGTAAAACAGCATGGGATAACTTTTGGCAACATATCTTTGCATCTGCTCGCAATAACAAAACAAGGTAAGACTACTTATGCATACAACTAACTTATATAATATTCTAGACGCTTCCCAAGCATTACGCCGAGACGTGTTATTAGCTTGCAAAATTATCGTTCAGCAACAATTAGATTCCGGTCCATTTGGTAATATCAGCATCCGTATTCCTGGTACACAAACATTTTGGGTTAATCCAGCAGGTCTCACTTTTGAGCAACTGGATATCCACGATATTGTCTGTGCCGATATAGATGGCAATCTCCTTGATGGCAAACATACTCCTCATCCAGGCACATTTATTCATCGTGAAATTTATCGATTACGCAGTGACGTGGATGCGATTGTGCATACCCACTCAGAAAATACCGTAATGATGAGTCTGCTTGGCTGCACTATCGACCCAATTACCCAACTCGGTGCTGCTATTTACAATGACCAAGGAGTGTATCACGGTTTTACCGGACCAGTACGAACCAGTAACGAAGGCACGGCTATTGCCCAAGCGCTCGCACAAAAGTCCTTAGTCATTGCCAAAAATCATGGCATATTCACCACTGGAACCACGATTCAAACCGCATTATGGGATATGATCATCGTCGATATAGCAGCAAAAATTCACTTAACAGCAAAACAATTAGGCTTGTCACCTACAGAGAAACTCCCTGATGAAGATATGCAAAAAAGTAGGATTGAGGTACGCCAAAAACAATGCGAATTTATGTGGCATGCGTATTTACAAAAAATGACGACAGGGAAGTAACCAAGAAATCTCCTCTTCTCCAAGGAGTCTGTTGAACTCGACTTTAGCCATTTTTAAAAAATGCTCAACAACACTGTCATCCTGAGAGCGTTTTTTGCTCGAAGGATCTCTTTTTATACATATTGAGATCCTTCGCTACGCTCGGGATGGAAAATTCATGACCATCCATATCAAAAATGGCCAAAGTCAAGTTAAATAAAGGCTGACAATCGACAGACAGTCTTTATTCAACAGACCCTTTGGAGAAGAGAGTCAGAAAAAGAGAATTAAATAAAAACCAATTAATACAACACTATATATCCCTGTCAGAAAGAAAGTTAACTATGCGCTATAGTTAAAATAATAAAACACACAAAAGGGGAGTGTTATTTAATGAGCACCGGCAGACGTCGCAAATCTCAAGCCGCACAAGAAAAATTGGATCAGCAATTCATTGAGCAACTACAACAAAAAGAAATGGCTAGACAATGCAGTTTAATAGAAAAGCATATACGGGAAGCCATACAGCTATACGCTCTACCCAGTAATTGTCCAGATAAAGACCAAGGGCGAGAATTAGCAGAGAGAATCGGTAACGTATTTGTAAACACAATACGCCATCTCAGTCTAGCTGAATGGCAAGATCCAGCTCGTAGAAATGCAGCTATTTTAGCTGCACTTATTCCAGAAATCACTTCAACAAGAAAGTTTCCAAGCATAGACCGTAAAATATTAACCGCTAGCATCCAAGAAATAATAGATGATGCAATCAACGGATATGCTGTTGATGAACTATTCCCATCACTAGTTAGTAGAATAAGATTAGAACGATTACAGAATTATCAGCCGCGTAGCGTATATGATGAGAAAAAGCCCGCATCCTCAGCAAAACACCAACAAGATGAAAAGCAACAGCGGTTAGAACAGTGGTTAGACTGGGCAGAAAAAGATAGAAAAGCATTAACAATTCGCTGCCTACAACAATTTCTGTCTCAACTAGCAGGCGGTGGTTTTTTACTTAAGCCTAATACTCCACGCGTAGCTGGTATTAGCGTCAACAGAGATAATGATAGCGAAGTCGCTGATGCCTTTGGTAAATGGGTAGCCCGTCATTATAAAGGTGAAACTCACTTACGCCAAGAAGAAGGAGCTAGACCAGGAAGCCATGAACAGGCAATTGAAAAAGCAGCAGAAAGATTTTTTTATGCCCTAGGTAGCACTCAAGAACAAGTCATGTTTGATGCATTATGGTTTACCATTCGCGGCCTAGGTCGGCCAATGCAGCAGGCTAGTGCCGCATCTGTTATTCCACCTGCAACTCCGGCCCCGCCACCACCTCATGACAGTGGCAGAGCAAGCCCGGTATCCACTGCATCGACATTAACTGATGCGTCATTCACATCCTTCAGAACTATCAGAGATGATAGTAGGTCCACCATTCAGACATTGCCGCGCGCGCCTTTACTGCCACCGGCCACCCCCCCGGTAGTCGTAGTAAAGTCTGAACCTCAGCAGCAACGCTTGTTTCTGCAACAACGTGACAGACAGCTCAAACCATCAGAGGTGATAGAACAAATAATAAAATTACTGACTACTTGGGAAAAAGAAACAGGCCAGGTAAAGCAAATCAAGTTACAAATCGGCTTACAAGCTCTAATAGTAAATGATGGCTTGAAAATGTTAGTTCAACATCCTGAGAAACCTGCTGATGTCACTCCTGAGCAATTACAAAGATTAAAAACACCTTTAGACGCTTATATGCGAACATGGCAACCAAACCTTCGGGATACCAAGCAAGCAGAGTTATCTACATTGCTTGGTAAGGCACAACAGTGGGTAGATAGGTTAGTAGTAACTAGACCTGCTCCGTAAATTTACCTTTTGTAATTCGCTAAAACTAAAACCAAGACTTCAGCCAATGCAAGAAGCCGCGTGGAACTTCATTAATCTCCACACGCCCACCACTACCTGATACGACATAATGTGCTGGATCAAGGTTCTCAACACTTAACACTCCATTATCTCGATGCATTTTCACCCTGACAACAGGGCTACCTGTGCAATTCTTTGTTACAAACACCTTTGCATAACAATCCCGTCCGACAATGCAAAAGAGTTTAGTTACACCATCTGGCACAGTAATCGCCCCATTAGGTTCCGCTACCCCACCCACTGAGCCAGAACAAGGACATAGAATACTCTCAAACTTTCCAGTCCCGTAAGATGATGTTTTATTTTCTATCACCACATCCATCGCATTACCTAATACAGGCAGCATACTCATCGCAACAACGCTTACAGCAAGCCATTTTTTTACTCTCATTCTAAAGCTCCTATTAGGGATAACATTTTTATATTCACCAACCCTTCTCCTGAAAACAATAAATACCTTAGGAATTCTCGGTGAATAAAGAATGGTAAGCGAAAAGGTAAATATAAAAGCACAAATAAAGCGCAGGAGGCTGGAAGCCGACGAGCCATTGTGCTTTTATATTTACCTTTTCGCTTACCATTCTTTAATTCACCGAGAATTCCTGTAAATACCTAGCGAGCATAAATTAACTGCTGCTAATAATGCAAGCTTACTGCTATGCTAATCTCCCACAATATCAGGAGAGCCTCATGCTTAAACAACTTACTTTGGCAATGTTATTATCCAGTCTACCTCTCTATACCTTCGCTACCCCCAACAAAACTCTCGCTAACACACCGCCCATGGGATGGAGCAGTTGGAACCATTTTGGGTTAGGTATTGATGATGCCACAGTAAGAGCCCAAGCAGACGCCATGGTAACAAGCGGCATGCGTGATGCCGGCTATGTGTATATCAATATCGATGATGGCTGGGAAGGTGAGCGTGATGCAAATGGTATCCTGCGTCCCAATAATAAATTTCCTGATATGAAAGCGCTAGCAAATTATGTGCATAGCAAAGGATTGAAACTCGGTATTTACTCCTCACCTGGTCCAAAAACTTGCGGCGGCTATGAAGGCAGCTATCAACACGAAGAGCAAGACGCGCAAACCTTTGCTGCATGGGGTATTGATTATTTGAAATACGATCTTTGCAGTTTTTTTAATATTATTCTCGAAGAAGAAAACGAACAGCGAGCACGGCAGCTACTACGTAATGCCTATATAAAAATGCATCAAGCTTTGCAAAAAACCGGTCGTCCGATTGTATTTAGCTTATGTGAATACGGCATTGACGATGTATGGCAATGGGGTGCTACCGTTGGTGGCAATCTCTGGCGTACTACTGGCGATATTGAGGATAATTATAAAAGCATGGCTCGTATTGGTTTTGGTCAAGCAGGCTTATCCAGCTATGCAGGGCCGGGGCATTGGAATGATCCCGACATGTTAGAAGTTGGCAATGGCGGCATGACTACCGACGAATATCAAACTCATATAAGCTTATGGGCATTATTGGCAGCACCGCTATTTGCTGGTAATGATCTGACACATATGACTGCTGAAACCATTGCATTACTCACGAATGCAGAAGTACTCGCTATCGATCAAGATCTAGCCGGCAAACAAGGCGAGCAAGTTTATGCAAATGATGACATAGAAATCTGGGCTCGCACTCTCGCGGATGGCTCGCAAGCAGTGGGCTTATTCAATCGCAGCCAATCTCCGCAAGATATTCAGCTTTCTTTCAAAGATATTGGCTTTAACCATCCAGTAAAAGTGAGAGATATCTGGTTACATAAAGATTTAGGCGTATTAGAAAAACAATATCAAACTATGGTTACTGCTCACGGTGTTGTGCTATTAAAAATCACGTCGTAAACGAAGAGCCACAACCACACGTAGTTTTAGCATTAGGGTTGCGAATAATAAACTGCTCCCCTTCTATATCTTCTTTGTAATCAATTTCAGCTCCCATTAAATATTGGAAGCTCAATGAATCCACTAATAATTGCACGGTTCCACCACTCTCCCCTTCGTCATCTTCATCTTTTGTTACCTGCACCACTTTAGCAATCACCGTATCATCAGACTGAATTGTTTCATCAAAGGTAAACCCATATTGGAACCCTGAACATCCGCCACCTGTTACATAAACACGTAATTTTAGATTGGCGTTACCTTCTTCTTGGATCAATTGCCATACTTTAGCTGCTGCATTGTCAGTGAAAGTTAATGGATCTTGCATTATGCTGTTCCTCTAGAAAAAAACGCTCTCAGGAGAGAGAATATCAGAGAGTGTTCAATGAACACTCTCGAGTATCAAGACCCCAGTATAACATAAACAAGAGGAGATTATTTTCATGTTATGGATCAAGTCGTTTCATATTATTTTCATGGTAACGTGGTTTTCTGGGTTATTTTACTTGCCCCGTCTATTTGTTTACCACGCTATGGCCACTGATGAGACTAGCCTAGCTCGATTCAAAATTATGGAAAGAAAATTATATTATGGCATTACCACGCCTGGCGCTATTTTTACGCTATTTTTTGGCATCTGGATGCTATATGCGGAACCAGCGTATATGCATATGCAATGGCTACATATCAAGCTATCGTTAGTACTACTGCTGATCCTATATTATGTTTACCTGGGCTATTTATTGAACAAATTTAAACATAATAACAACACGCATAGCCATGTGTTTTATCGCATTATCAATGAAATTCCCGTAATATTTTTAGTTGCCATTGTTATTTTGGCTATTGTTAAGCCTTGGGGCATGGTATAGGAGTGGCTGTCAACAGCTCTTACAATATAGCGCGCAATGCCGGCTCAAGCTCTGGGTAAGTAAAAGTGAATCCCTTATCCAGTAAACGCTTGGGATACACGTACTGACCGCGTAGCAATAATTCTTCGGCCATTTCACCTAACAATAATCTTAATAGCCATCCTGGCATGGCAAAAAAAGTGGGACGATGCAGTATTTTTCCCACTATCTGTACAAACTCTTGCTGTGATACACAATTGGGTGCCACAATATCAACCGGCCCAGAAATATCTGGATGCGCCAAAAGAAAATCCATCACCCGAATAACGTCTTCGCGCATAATCCAACAAAAAGGTTGATTTCCTGTACCTAATGGCCCGCCTAGAAAGAAATGAAATGGCATAATAAGCCGTGGCAATGCACCGCCGGTTTTGGATAAAACCACTGCGAAGCGTAAAAACACTATTGGCACACCTTGATCCACAGCAGGTTTAGCTGCTTGCTCCCATTCTTTAGCTACTAAAGATAAAAAATCAGAGGATGTATCTTCATTAAGGTCTACTGCCCCATCAAAACGTGGCGGCAACCCGGAAAATTCTGACTGTAACCCATAAATACTGGCTGCACTTGCATTAAACCAACGTGGCGCCTTTTTACCTAGAGGAGCTAATAGCTTAGCAAGTATAGCTGTCGTTTTAGTACGGCTATCAAGAATTGCTCGCTTACGATCAGCAGTCCAACGTTTTGCGCCTAGACTTTCTCCTGCTAAATTAATCACCACTTCGGCTTGGCGAAAAGTGTCCGTTGTTAACTCGTCCCACGTCAGTGCTTGTACTTGGCCATGAAATACTCGTTGCATTTTTTCTTTTGAACGGCCAATAACTGTAATTTTCTTGCCTTGTTTTAGCCACTCGGTTACTAAGTATTGGCCAATTAATCCTGTGGCCCCTGCGAGAATCCGTTCCATATATATGGTTACCTCATTGATGCTAACGACCTAAATACCCGCTCTGCTGCTTGTAGAGTTTGATTTATTTCTTTCTCCCCATGCACAGAAGAAATAAACCCTGACTCAAAAGCAGAAGGGGCAAGATAGATACCCTCCTTCAGCATAGCATGAAAAAAGCGCTTAAATAAGGCAACATCGACAGTCTTTACATCTGCCTCCGTTTCTACTGTGTCATTTTCAGTAAAATACAAACCAAACATACCCACTACCTGGGTCGCAAAAAAAGGTAATCCATATTGTTTAGCTAATTCACCCAAACCATTAATGAGTATTTGTAATCTTGCCTCTAATCTTGGATAAAACCCAGCCTCAGAAACTAAATCCAATGTGGCTAACCCCGCGGTCATCGCGACTGGGTTCCCGGATAAAGTTCCTGCTTGATAAACCGGGCCTAATGGAGCAATACACTCCATTATATCTTTTGTGCCACCAAAAGCGCCGACGGGGAACCCGCCACCAATAATTTTACCTAATATTGTAATATCGGGCTTCACATCGTAATAGGTTTGTGCACCACCTAAAGCAACGCGAAATCCAGTAATCACTTCGTCAAAAATTAATACACTGCCATAAGTATCACAAAGTTTTCTTAGCCCTGACAAAAACCCTGCCTTGGGTAGTACACAATTCATATTTCCTGCTACCGGTTCCACAATCACTGCAGCGACATCATCACCTACTTTTTCAAATAAAGCTTTGACACTATCTAAACAATTATATTCTGCTACCAAAGTATGCAATGCGACACTTTCGGGGACTCCGGCTGAATTTGGTATTCCAAAAGTCAAACCACCGGAGCCCGCAGCAACCAACATGGAATCTGTATGCCCATGATAACAAGCAGAAAACTTAATAATTTTCTGCCTACATGTATATCCTCTTGCCAAACGAATGGCGCTCATCACTGCCTCTGTCCCCGAGTTTACAAAACGTATTAACTCAATAGAGGGCATAAGATGACAAATTCTCTCCGCTAGTTTTACTTCTATTTCTGTCGGCGCTCCAAAACTCACTCCACTTGTGATAACTTTCTTGACTGCTTTAATGACATATGGATGAGCATGGCCGACAATTAAAGGCCCCCAAGAACCCACATAATCCACATAATGCTTCCCATCGACATCGGTAATATATGCACCCTTTCCTGAACGAATAAACAGTGGAGTACCTTCTACACCGCGAAAAGCTCGCACTGGTGAGTTAACACCGCCAGGGATATAACGCTGTGCCTTGGAAAATAGTCTTTCAGAATGGTTCATACTTGCTGGGTCCTGATTTATAATCCTAGAGATAATATTGCTCACAAAATAACATAAATAGTAGGTATTACGACAGAGGAAAAACATGAATTACAAACGTTACATTTGTTTACTGTGTGGATTCATTTATGATGAAGCGAAAGGCTGGCCAGACGATGGCATTCCTCCTGGTACACGCTGGGAGGATGTACCATTAACATGGCAATGCCCAGAGTGTAATGCCACTAAAGAAGATTTTGAAATGATTGAAGTTGCATAAACCGCATGAATATAGCAAATAAAAAGTTACACCCATGGATGCCTGTTTATTGGCCTATCTGGTTTTTCTTGGGGATATTATGGCTTATCACTCGGCTGCCCTATAATATGCAGCTGAGCATCGGCAAAAATATAGGACAATTTCTATACTTTCTCCCCAGTAAACTAAGATCAACAGCTACCGTCAACATTCGCTTATGCTTTCCCTCTCTCACAGCAGAGCAACAGCAACAATTAATAAAAAAAAATTTTGATTCCTTGGGTATAGGTGTTATTGAAACAGCGATGGCTTGGTGGTTACCTGATGCAAAATTACAATCCTTATTACACATCTCTGGCATTGAGCACGCAGAACAAGCACTAGCACAAAATAAAGGTGTCATTTTATTGAGTCCACATTTTACTTGCTTAGAGATGATGGGACGACTTATTGGCATGCGTTATCAATTTACTGCCATGTATCGCCCGCATAAAAGTCCAATTATAAATCACATTCAATCACGCTTTCGTCAACGCTATGGTATTAATTATATTCCCCGTCACAAAATGCGCTTACTCTTACATGCGCTAACAAAGAATCAACCCATCTGGTATGCCTATGACGTAGATGGAGGTCGACAACGTAGTGTATTCGCACCATTTTTTAATATCCCCACCGCTTCATTAACTGCTGTATCCCGTATCACAAAAAGTACTGGTGCTTTAGTTGTGCCTATACACTTTTATCGTCGCGATGATAATACAGGCTATCAAATCCAATTCTCTCCTGCTCTTGAACAATTTCCTTCTTCTGACTGGGTAAAAGATGCCACGCGATTAAATGCCGCCTTAGAAAAAGCGATTCGCAATACTCCTGAACAATATATTTGGCAATATAAACGCTTTAAGACGCGACCACTAGGAGAGGCAAGAGTATATTAAGATTGAAAATTCCGTTATATTATGGCCCTATGCATACTCATCTAATCGCACCATCATTATTATCCGCAGACTTTGCCCGACTTGGCGAAGAATCTAAGCATGTACTCGAAGCAGGCGCTGATTTATTACACCTCGATGTCATGGACAATCATTATGTGCCCAACTTAACTGTGGGCCCACTGGTATGCAAAGCATTGCGTGATTACGGCATAAACGCAGCTATTGATGTTCATCTCATGACAAACCCTGTAGATAGATTAATTACTGACTTTGCTCAAGCTGGGGCTAGTAATATTACCATCCATCCTGAAGCGTCTAAGCATGTAGACCGTAGTTTAGACCTGATTCACAGTCATCATTGTCGAGCTGGGCTGGCTATTAATCCTGGCACTACATTGCACTATCTAGAATACTTACTCGACAAAATCGATATCCTTTTAATTATGTCCGTCAACCCAGGATTTGGTGGCCAAGCATTTATCCCTTCTGTATTAGCGAAAATTCAAAAAGCCAGACAGCTTATTCAAGCCAGTGGCAGAAACATTTATTTGGCAGTAGATGGCGGCATTAACAAAGAAAATATCAAACAAGTTGCGCAAGCTGGCGCAGATTTCTTTGTTGCTGGCTCCGCTATCTTTACACAGTCAGATTATAAAAAAGCCATCGCCGATTTACGCAGTGAGTTAACGCATGCAAATACCTAATCCTACCGCCGGTTTACACCACGTAGCATTGTTCGCAAAAAACTTTGATGCATGCATGCGCTTTTACACTGAATTACTTGGCATGCACATCGTCTGGCACCCGGATATCGATAATGTTTATTTGTCTTCCGGCACCGACAATCTGGCCTTGCATCGTGCACCGCAAGAATTTATTCCTACACCGCATCAACATCTCGATCACATTGGGTTCTTTCTGCGAGAACGCCAGGATGTAGATCAATGGCATGAATTTTTACGAGCACAAGGGATAACAATAAAAGTTGCCCCAAAAGATCATCGTGATGGCACCCGCAGTTTTTATTGTGAAGATCCAGATGGTAATGTTGTACAGTTTATTTATATAAAACTTTAGAGTCTTATATGGACTCGACCACATAAGACCTTTAGTACAGCATTACTTACCTAGCTGCTGTGCTGCCATAATAAACACCAGAAGAAGGCGCTGCTGCTAATGCAGGTTGTTGAGACATCGGCTGTTCTCGGTTAAAAAAACGAAGAAAGAAATTATTCGCTGAAGCACGCGTTCCTCGACTTTGTAACTGACTCCAGCGTAAAAAGTGAGCATTTTCCTGCTGCTCCTGCGGGTTTACCGCTTCCATCTTCCTATCCTTGAATGCCTCGCGCGCTGTTTTCAGAGGTTCAACGGTTTCTCCTAATTTGTTATGAATAAGCGCCGTAGTCCATGTAACCTTATCAGCTGATGCCTGTATATGTTGAATACGTGCATCTATTCTTGTTTTTTGTTGCTGACGTTCTGGCTTTAAAGCCGCATGTAAAGAACTATAGTGAGGAATAATGTGGTCATCTGCAGGGGGGTGAGAAGAGTGTTGTCTATCTTGTTTCGAGGATCTTACCACAATGTACTCTTTGTGCGATGCGGGTATCGATCTAAAGGCCTCAACAGTATTACTCTGCCATTGGGTTAAGTACAGGATAAACTTAAAAAACGGTTTCAGTAAAAAACCCAGTACTTTCCCTACGCGCGTCTCTTTATGACCTGTTTCAGGTGGCCGAAATGGTCGTAGAGATCCGCCACCCCGTATCCAACCTGTTATAACATTACCCATATTAGAAAATGTACGGTCACAAAATAATGAGACTTTTTGTTTCTGTTGGTGAAAATATCTTGCAACCTCTGCACCGACCGCCCCACCAAATGAATACCCCACTATAGTAATTTTATCTGCAGGCACACCTTGATCAATTAAACGCTGTACCTGAGCAATGCCATCCGTCACTAAATCTTGCATGGACTTTGCTTTACCCGCACTATATTGAACTCCGCGAAAATTACCTATCACCACATGACATTGAAATTGCTGGGCATATTCTTGCGTAAATTCTAATGCACTTTCCATGGTGGCTGTGGCACCAGGAAAGTAAACAATATATTTTCCTTCCGTATTATTCTCATTTTGAATCTCCATGGTATCGAGTTCAGCATGATCATGGGTAATAATTTTAATTTTTTTTCTAGACAAGAATTTGCTGAGCTCAGGTAGCTCCACCTGCTCTAGAGGACGGTTTTGCGCTAGAAATACTAAATTACCTACTTTTTTTCCTGCTAATTGACGCACCGCAAACTTTAATAAATCCCAGAGCAAAAGAGGGGGAAAAAATAGACGCGCGATAATTCGTTTAGCCCACGTTGTCCAAGGGGTAGAAATACGCGGTTTAGGTGCATAATAAACAGTGTGTTCAGAAAAATAATCCATATCATCATTTCGAGCTTGCATGTTTATTATTCTTCTCTTACCGAAACATCAATCGAAACGTCAATAAATCTTATCTAACATTAAAAGATGATAATGTCTAGGGCCTGTCGTCAATTGCTTACTCAAAGCGCATGCCTCAAAGCGAAAGCAGAAGATGCGGAGACAGGGTCTGAACAAGATTGCTCTTGAGAGGAAGCAAACTCAGGGCAAGGTACTTTATCTTCTATCTGAAGTCCAAGCTCAGCAAATTGACAACAAAAATATCGACGTATCTCCTTTGATAAAACATTTAGATTACGCAAATCCAAGGAAACTGATCGAACCTTTAAATAATCCCACCGCGCTTGATCTTTATAAAATCCACTATCATCTTCAGCCAAATCACTGTGGTAACCCCCATTCCAAGGATCGCATATTTGCCCTTTACGAATTGAATTTAAATATTGACTAACTGCGCCTTCATCGGCTGTAATTTCGACATCAGCCACATCACTATTGATAAGCAAGTAGGTATGGTCAACAATGGGATTTCCACTTGTGCTCGCCAATACACTCACTTGTTGTAATTTAATTGGGTGATCGCTATTTAAATTTACATGTATCAGCTTAAACAGAGCATGAAGAGTATGCTCTCCACAATTTCCTGCTTTTACTTGTTGAACAGACAGATACCTTAATTGCACTTGTTTTAAAAAATTCAAAATGGCTTGCATTTTATCTACGGCTTCCATTTCAGCAGGCGTAGTTATTAAGTGTTTTAGCGAAGCAATGAGTTTAGAGATATTAGTTTGCCAAGTAAGATAAGCTTGGTTTGAATCATATCTCATCTCATCTAAAACGTGAAAATTCGGCGAAAAAGAGTAAAGCAAATCGGCCTCTTTTTGACATTGATGAGATCGTTCATCAAGGACACAGGATTTGGGCAACATTACCCCATTACGCATTCCTAATGTAATATTAGGCTTATTAAAAGTAACAGATGACGCATCTGTACAAACCTCACGTACACGATCTATATCATTTCGTGTTACATTGAATAATGCTCGCATAGTCTCTACGGTACTGTTGCCTCGCGCCCCCCCATCATAGGCTAACGTATGTTTGGGAGCATTGGATTGAGAGGTTTGTAATGCTGCAATTAAAATCGCATCTACTATGACCAGCAAACAAAATATCCCTGTCCAGCCCAAAGGTGCCATATCATCAACAAAAGAAGGGGGGGGCCGCCGCATAAGAGGCGGAATATACGCTTGCCGCTCTCTTATCTCCCTCATTTCTTGCGGTTTATGCCTCCCTCTAGGAGTTGTTTTATAGGAAACTCGCTGGCGTGAATACATAGTGGCCTCTAGAATAGAAATAGAATAATAAAGCAAAAAAACCCCTGATAGCTAATTGACTCAGCTAACAGGGGTTAGGGGTAGGAGCCTGGCGATAACCGACTTTGGCATAACCATA
>Ga0155554_137_pt2 | contig 44020 bp, 41 predicted proteins | sample RifCSPhighO2_12_FD_107211 | JGI IMG/M metagenome (GOLD analysis project Ga0155554, IMG submission 107211) | Gammaproteobacteria bacterium RIFCSPHIGHO2_12_FULL_41_20 | reverse complement strand
GCGTCAGCGAAGGATCAGCATCCTTGTCACAATACAGTCAACAAGGATGCTGATCCTTCGCTGACGCTCAGGATGACAGCCTGACGCTCAGGATGACAGCCTAACGCTCAGGATGACAGTGTTCACCGGAACTCCTGACAGTTCAATAAACATTCTCGGATTAATCGACCCCCTCAATCATCCGCATAATCCCAGAGAAATCGACTTCCCCATGACCTTGTGCAACATACAAAGCATATAAAGCTGCTGCTTCTGCACCGAGAGGAAGGGCTGCGCTGACACTTTGCGCTGCCTGCTGTGCTAGATACAAATCCTTCAACATCATTTTTGCCATAAATCCAGGTTGATAATCATGGCTAGAAGGCACATTGTCCAATACACCTGGAGCAGGACAGTAACTCGTCATCGACCAGCATTGCCCGGAAGCGCTCGAACTAATCTCAAAAAACCGCTTGGGATCCAAGCCAAGTTTTTTACCTAACGCAAACCCTTCACACACGCCAATCATGGAAATGCCTAAGATAAGATTATTGCAGATTTTTGCTGCTTGACCGGTACCCGCTGGACCCGCATGCACAATTTTCTTGCCCATTGCTGCGAGAATAGATTTAGCGCGAATAAAATGTGTTTCTTCTCCACCCACCATAAAAGTCAATGTCGCTGCCGCCGCCCCCGCTACGCCACCAGAAACTGGCGCATCTATCATGGCGATATCGCGCGATTTTGCCTCGTCATGCAAAGCGCGTGCCACTGTAATATCAATAGAGGAACAATCCATATACAACACGCCTGGCTTTGCATGAGCGAATAAGCCATCAGGAGCCAGACAAACATCGCGCACTTGCTGACCCGTTTGCACCATGGTAATTAGCACTTCACTCCCTGTGGCTACTTCCGCTATCTGGGCACAAGGTTTAGCACCCTCTGTTACTAAAGATTGCGCTGCCTGTGGCACCACATCATAGACTTTAACGCTGTGCCCCGCTTTCAATAAATTCCGCGCCATAGGATGGCCCATATGGCCCAACCCAATAAACCCAATTGCTGTCATATGTATTCTCCTATTTAGTAGCCGATGGTTATCCTGTAGAAGTTCCTGCTGTTACCCCATAGTTGGAATTGTAAACCCAGCAGTAAATGATCCTTTCGGCCAACGCTGAGTTACCGTCTTCAATTTTGTATAAAATTGCACGCCTTCTGCGCCATGCATATGGATATCTGCAAAAATCGAACGCTTCCAACCACCAAAGCTAAAATACGCCATAGGCACGGGTATGGGAATATTCACTCCCACCATCCCCACTTGTACCCGTGATGCAAAATTCCGCGCCACTTCACCGCTACCAGTAAAGATAGCTGTACCATTCCCATATTCGTGCTCATTAATGTATTGAAGCGCCGTATCAAAATCAGGTACCCGTACAATTGATAACACGGGACCAAAAATTTCTTCGCGATAAATCTGCATGCCAGGTTTTACATGATCAAACAAACAACCGCCCATGTAAAAACCGTGTTTATGTTGTGACGGTTGATAATCACGGCCATCAATAACTAACTTCGCCCCCTCTTTCACCCCCAAATCCACATATGATTTCACTTTTTCTAAATGTTGCTGCGTCACTAATGGGCCCATTTCAATATGCGGTTGATCACCAGGCCCTATTTTTAGCTCCTTAATCTTAGGCTGCATGCGCGCAATTAAAGCATCAGCCAATGCGTCACCCACAGCTAGCACCACGGAAATTGCCATGCAACGTTCTCCCGCTGAACCATAGGCAGCACCGACAATGGTATCGGCTACTTGATCAAGATCTACGTCTGGCATGACGATACAATGATTTTTTGCGCCGCCAAATGCTTGCACACGCTTTAATTGTGCCGTAGCTGTATGAAATATATGCTCAGCCACCGGGGTAGAGCCAACAAAACTCACCGCCTTAATGTCGGGATGATGCAAAATACCCTCCACCACATCACGATCACCCTGCACTACATTTACGACCCCTGCTGGCACCCCTGCTTCCATGCATAATTCTGCTAAGCGCACTGCACAAGAAGGGTCTTTTTCGGAAGGTTTCAAAATAAAGGTGTTTCCACAAGCAATGGCTATCGGAAACATCCATAATGGAATCATGGCAGGAAAATTAAATGGAGTAATGCCCGCACAAACGCCCAGGGGTTGGCGTAATGAATAACTATCTATGTCAGTAGCCACATTCTCCATATAATTGCCTTGCAAGCGATGGACAATACCGCAGGCAAACTCTACCACGTCAATACCACGCTGAATGGATCCTTGCGCATCACTGAGTGTTTTACCATGCTCCTGGGTAATCAATCCCGCCAACTCATTAATATGCTCTTCTAATAAAGTTTTATATCTGAACAAAAAACGCGAGCGGCGCAGTGGTGACAACGCTGACCAACTCGTAAATGCCTGCTTAGCTGCGTCTACTACTTGATTTAAGGTGTTTGCATCCGCCACTGCCACATGACCTGCTACCTTACCTTCTGCAGGATTATAAATATCTAATTGCTTGCCGGGGGTGGCAACACGTTTGCCGTTAATAAAATGCGGTACAGTATACATAACTCATCCTATGCTTCCGTTTGGGTGCCAAGGAGTTTATCAAGAGTTGTGACGAAAAACACTTCCTGTCTCCTCGGGGCCTATGCATGAAAAGCTGATTTCACACAATTTTCAGGGAAAATGACTATACTTTAAAAAGAATTGGCAAAAGAGATTGGCTAATGATCATTCTAATGGGAATCCCCACAGTAGATGAGATTGCAGCAAAAAAAATCGTGGCTGACATGTACAAAGAGCCCCTAGTACGCTTTACCCCGGATTTAGACCTTGCCCACGTCTCTCCCGCTGAATGCCTGTCATTCTGCGGCCATACCTATTGGGATAAACAAAGAAAAGCCATGCATTTTGGTGCTGCAGAAGACACTTCATTAGGGCCCGTAGATTCCGCGTTTTTCGTCGGCTATACACCTGCACAGTTTGCCGAACAACTGCTAGCCCATGGTCTATCCACTGCCACACAAACGATAGAACTATGGGGATGTGGCGTAGGAGATACCAGCAGCGATTATCCGCAAAGTTATGCAAAACAATTGGCTATAGCACTTGCGGCAAAAGGGTATTTTCCAACTATTCGCGCCACCAGTGCCGTAGCTATTAACACAGGCGCAGATGAGCACAATCCTTTCACTGACTTCTCTATGTTAGTCCTGCGCCACACACAAAAACAGCAAAGCACCCAAATAAGCTGGCATATTTGTGCTATGCGTGCAAAGGCTTATAAGGCACCTCCATTTATAGAAGCTAAAGAACAATTAGAATGGTGGCGTGAAGAAATGGCTAAAAGAGGCAAAGACTATATGGAAATACGTAGCAAGGTTGCTCAACTTTCTGCACAGCCTGACTCTACTCTACCTCCCCGTGAAAAACTAAAACAGCAAGAAATCGCCATTACTAAGGAATTAGCTATGATACCAGAGACAGGGGTTACAGAATATTACATGGACTTGCTTAGCGATTCCCAATATGAAGACATATATGATTATTTTATAAACATTGAAGACAAATATTGTCGCCTGCTTGACGATATCAGGGATGGGATAATTGACTTAGCGTTAGTTAAATCATCTCAAGAAGCGATTTCGAAATTACACACATCCCTTATGCGTGCAGTAGCAAAAATACAAACTGATCTCGCTGTTGAAACACCATTAACACAAGCTATCGCAACCTTAAGAATGCGAATGAAGCTATATGAAGAGCTTATACTTATACAACAGCAAATTGCTATATCCCCCCCATCACCACAAGAACAATGCGCTATTGCAGAAAAAGATTTTTACGCTGCGCAAGAAAAAGTAGCACGATACACAGGGAACTGTGCGAATTATCAAGAAGAATTAGCTTCTTTTCTCGATATTCGCCAACACTTATCGCGCCCAGAATGTCACTTCAGTATAGACATGGCAAGTTATACATCACCGCCGATTACACCCTCATCTCCTTTAGGTCCGGGGAGATAACCATGATTATTATCATGCAGAAAACCGCTATCAATGATCACGCCGCACAGAAACTCTCCGCTCGCTATGGAGAAATCCAGTATTATCCTGAAGTATCGCTAGGAAAATCTACTGATAGTGAGTTAATTATCATTGATCTTGAAGGTGAAGGAGAATTACAAGAAAAACTTTTTTATGGGCCTGATATGTTTTTCTCACAACTAGCTTGCCAAGGTTTTTCTACCACTTTCAAAGCCATTGATTTATTAATGCCAAATGCAAAACCACATTATTCGTTAATTACTTTCTGTCAAAAACTAGCTAATATATTGGCAATAAAATTTCACAAAAACGATATGATTATTCGTGCACCTGTACATCTGATGTATAACACACGCATCACTGCCCCTGATTTATCTCATGCAGAATGGCAAGTATATGGTATAACACAATCCCTAGAGACCTCTGAAACTGCTCAATCCAATGGCAAACTACTATGGACGGATGCAGATCCTATTCGTATGTTAAAAATGCACGCGGCAGATACTCAGTTTTACCCACAAGGTGTAGGGTAAAGGTATAGTTTGAGCCTCTCCCATACTTGCTCTGGCATAATCGTAGAAAAACATGCGGGAAAAACTGGGCTCTCGCCTCGATAAGTACACTGACGTTGTAAACAAGGCGCACAAGGAAAAGCAGCAGCAAGATGCACCTGATTTTTCCCCATCGCGCCCGTAAACTCTGGATTCGTCGGGCCATATAAAGACACCGTAGGCACAGCCAGCGCAGCAGCTAAATGGCCAAACCCAGTGTCCACCGATACCGCTGCTATTGCACCTGCTAACATATGCGCTACTTCTACGATTGACAGCTTCGGCAATACGTGCACATTAGCACAAGCCGCAGCCAAACGCTTCGCTCTCGCCACCTCATCATCATTGCCACCAGTAATTTTCACTTGCAAGCCTTGCGCCGCTGCCAATTTAGCTAAAGCTATCCAATAATTTTCTGGCCACAATTTAGTTGCCCATGTTGTGCCATGTAAAAAAACTATATAACGCTCTTTGTTATCTTGAACTCGAAACTGATTCCTATCGATACCATAATCCGGCATAACATCTGGCATTCTATATCCCAACAATGCACTAAACAGCTGGCGCATACGCACTACAGCATGCTGAGAAAAATTCACCGTGCATTTTTTCTGATAAAATAAAGAAGCTATCGATTCCCGTGCAGAATACCAATCTAAACCTGCTCGCCGCCCTTTTGTGACCAAAGAAAATAGGGCGCTCTTCACCAAGCCCTGCGCATCCATAATCAAATCATAATTTTTTTCGCGCACTCGATGATAAAATTCAACCCATTGACGACGCGTCGTCTGCGCAAATAATTGTTTACGCCAGCGGCGCCAAGCAATAGGAATCACACTATCTACAGCAGGATGCCAACGCGGAATTTCAACAAAACCCTCTTCTACTACCCAATCAAATGTAATACCCGGGATGACCTGTTGCGCATCCGTTAATGCTGGCAAGGTATGAATTACATCGCCCATAGAAGAGGTTTTAATTAATAATACGCGCATCATATACTCATTACGGGTCCCCACTTCGCCATCGCAGTCAGGATTTTTTCTGGCGTTAAGTCACGCATACAACGATGATGTTGCAAAGGACAAGTACGTTGAAAACACGGTTGACAATCTAGAGATAACCTTAAAATTTGCGCTTGCGCAGTTAAAGGCGGAGTAAAATGCGGACTCGTAGGACCATAAATAGCCAGCAAGGGTTTTTGTAATGCCGCAGCAATATGCATCAAACCAGAATCGTTACTAATTACACCCGTTGCTAATGATAGTAAATCAATGACTTCCTCTAGGCGCGTACGGCCAACCAAGTCTAAACATTGCTGCTGCGTTTGTTGCATAATCATGTCCGCAATAGTTTTTTCTTTCGGCGAGCCAAACAACCACACATCCCAATCGTCGTATAACTTGGCCATAGCAATACGTACAAAATACTCCTCTGGCCAACGCTTTGCGGGGCCGAACTCAGCGCCTGGACATAAAGCTAAAACAGGCTTAGTAGGTCGCGCTATTTCATATTTATTTAACACTGCGCGCTGTGACTCTGCCGACACTCGTAATGCTGGATAAGGATAAGGTTGCGGCAAAGCGTCATCGGCTGGCAAAGCTAAAGCCATAAAACGCTCAATCATCAAAGGATAACGCTTTTCATCCAAATAACGCACATCATTCAAAATCAAACTGCGCAACTCTCGTGCCCAACCGGTCCGTTTGGGAATGCGTGCCCACCAGGGAATTAATGCTGATTTAAAAGAATTCGGTAACACAATCGCTTGATCATAGCGCTTTTCTCGCAGCGATTGCGCAATACGGAAACGCTCGCCTAATTTCAATTCACCGTGCGTAATTGGCATCTCAACAAAAGCAGAAACTTCAGACATACGGCCCAAAATAGGCGCACTCCAAGCAGGTGCCAATACATCAATCACTAAATCTGGCTCACGTTGCTTGAGTAACATGAACAGGCTTTGCGCCATAACCATATCACCAACCCAAGCAGGGCCTATAACTAACATTTTACGCATTATGATTCACTTCTTAAGAATATATTCGGCACCACAATAAGGACAGATAACTTGCCCGGATTTTTCTATAGGAAGATAAACACGCGGGTGTGCATCCCATACACGCATGGATTGCAATGGGCAAGACAAAGGTAAGTCCGCTGCCGTCACTTCATAGCGATGCTGGGTACAGGCTTGTTGTGAATTACTATTTTTTTGCATCCATCACTCCACGTTTATTTAATATAAATTATACCTTAAACTGTCCGCCCTCTGCTATCATCAGCCCTACCCCTTGCTCTAACGGAATAGCGTAGCGAAATTGCAAGCAATGCTGCGCCTTCTGCGTATCTGCATAAGAAATATAGATATCTCCCTCGCGTCGGCTAGCAAAATAGAGATGTGCAGGTTTTTTCCCTACTGCTTCTATATAGCTAACCAAGTTAAGTAATGTCTCTGGCACCCCCGTCGCCACATTAAGCACCCCACAATAATCACTCTGCAAAGCTAAATAATTAGCACGAACCACATCAGCTATATGAATAAAATCCCGTGACTGTAACCCATCCCCAAAAATGGTTATCTCTTGATCATTTCGATACCCATCTAGAAATCGGCTTATGACCCCTGAATAAGGAGAGCGCGGATCCTGCCTTGCTCCATATACATTAAAATAACGCAGCGCTAAACTGTTTATTCCAAATAACCGCGCATATAAGTCTGCATATTGCTCATTGTGCATTTTTTCCAGCGCATAAGGAGAAAGCAAACAATGATTCCCGCTAAACTCATCCTCTGAACAAGGTAACACCGTAGTGTCTCCATAAACGGCGGCACTGGATGCATATACCAAACGAATTGGCCTTTCGACTTGACGGATAGCTTCTAATACTTGCAAAAAACCCAATGTATTCACTTGATGTGATTGCAAAGGGTTAGCAATAGAATACGGAACAGATGCTAAAGCCGCGAGATGTAATACTGCGTCACATCGTCGCATAACGTTTATAAGAGCAGAGGCATTTAAAACATCATCCTGTATAAATTCAAGTTGTGGGTGTTGTAAATTTAAATACGCTCGATTCCCTGTGCTTAAATTGTCGAATACAATCACCCGCCATCCTTGTTGTAACAAGAAGTCGACTGTATGCGAACCAATAAATCCGGCGCCACCGGTTACTAATATAGATGTCATGATGAAGAAAGAGGTAAAGGTACCCACGTCCGATAAAAACTAATAATAATATACATCACCGTATAACCTAACGATAATGAAACCAAGAAGTGATTCGACTTGGGATATAGCCATAACAGCCCTGCTGTCGCGATACCCCACAGAATAGTGGCAATAACCATACTAGTTCGTAAAAAACGGCTAGTTGTTAAATAGTCTGGCCGCGAAGGATACACATACTTAATTGGTACAAAGCTAAGAAAAGCCAGGCCAATTACAACCGCCATATTCATCCATACATGCATCTGCCAAAAAAACAAATAAAATACCACAATATTCCAATAACTAGGGAATCCCTTAAAAAAATGGTCCGATGTCTTCGCATCCACTTGAGTAAATTGATAAGCCGAGGAAAAAATAATAAAAATCACTGCAAACATAGCCCATGTTGTGGGTAATATATCTGTCACCAATAAGAAAAAAGCAGGAACCATCGTATAATTTACAAAATCCACAATATTATCTAACAAAGCGCCATCTATCTCAGGAACCGCCTGTTTTATATTAACAGCACGCGCAAAGACACCATCAACTGCATCAATAACAATAGCTGCGCCCATTAACCAAAATGCAGCAATAAATTGGTGACAATAAATAGCCCATAATGCGCAGATACCAACACAGGCACCGCTCGCAGTAAATCCATGAATCAGCCAACCTACCCAACGCTGTGAATAGGTAATTGCATATGCAGACTGCTGCATGTTCAACCTATTTGTCCTCTCTTAAAAGCAACTCGCAACACCGCCGCGCCTACTAAGCCAGATAAAACCGACCCCATCACTATACCGAATCGAACATTATTTAATTCAACTGAATAAGTACTCTCAAATGCCAGCGTACCAATAAATAAACTCATAGTAAAACCAATACCACATAATAATGCCACACCATACAATGCTAACCAACTTGTACCATGCGGCAACTTAGCCCACCCTAAGCGAATTACCGCCCAAGCACAAGCAAACACCCCTACTTGCTTACCCAAAAATAACCCACCGATAATGCCCAAGACTATATTACTCTGTAACATTTGCCGCGATACACCCCCCAATGAAAAACCTGCATTGATAAAAGCAAACAACGGCATAATGATATAAGCAACCCATGAATGTAATTCCTGTTCCAAACGGTGAAAGTGAAAAATATGCTTCCCACTTTTAAGTTCAGGCAACGGAATAACAAAAGCGATTAATACCCCTGTAATCGCGGGATGTATCCCTGCTCGCAATAGGCAAAACCACAACACGACACCTATCATCAAATAAGGGATAACTGAAAGTTTACGTTTGCGATTCAGTACAATTAAAATAAAAAACAGTAGTACTGCTAATAGCAAATAAAAAAAGGACAATGACTGCGTATAAAATACAGCAATAATAATGATAGCGCCTAAATCATCAAAAATAGCTAATGCCAATAAAAATAGCTTTAATCCAATAGGCACACGCTGGCTAAATAACGACAGAACCCCTAGCGCAAAAGCAATATCTGTGGCTACCGGAATAGCCCAACCACGTAATGAATCTGGTTGATAGTAGTTAAAAATCACATATATACAGGCAGGAACAACTATTCCGCCTAATGCAGCTATACCAGGTAAAATGACCTGAGAAAGAGAAGATAATTCACCTCTATAAAATTCGCGTTTTAACTCTAACCCCACTAACAAAAAAAACAGGGTCATTAACCCTTCATTTACCCCAAAAGAGGCAAACAAAGAAACAGCCCTATAAAGGGCAGAAACCGGGGAGTTAGACAAAACAAGAGCTATTACTGCCGCCATCAATAGCAACAAACTACTAGCAGATTCTAATTGTAAAAAACGTTGAATAAGTCGAATTGGCATATAATTAACCCCACTCGCGAAGGATCCGTATCCTTGTTAAAGATCATGACAAGGATACGGATCCTTCGCAAGCTCAGGATGACAAACAGCTCAGATGACACCCTCACCCGCCACACAAAAAACGCGTGTCGACCTCTCCCACTCGCAAAAAACGCTCCGGGAGAGGTGATCGGGGGCACGAATAGTTACTCTATGGTAAACGTGCATACGGAGGTTGTTGTGTAATGGTCGAGGGCCTGGGTACGACTGCGAAGATGGGAAAGTTGTTTGTAAATAGACCCATTGTACCTATTAAATTTCTCACCGTTTTATAGGAGTGAGGGGTAGACCATCCTCCGCCAGTATTCGGAATAAGCTCGGGTAGTATTTGATTTAATAAATCAAAAAATGCTTGCGTATCTGCTTTTTGCTCTCGGTTCTTTAAACTTAACTGGTATGCAGCCAATATTCGGGCATGCTTAAGTTGAGAGGGTAAGTCAGAGCGATGCTTGATGCGGGCTAGTTGCTTTTCTATCTCATCGCATAATTTTTGGTATGCGTTAAGTCCTGGGTAACAGAGTTGCTCATAGTCAGAGTGTTCTATGGATAAGTGATGTTCTAACGCTCGGGGTGTGCTAGCAGCACGAATGCTTAAGCCATAACGTAAATATGGATAATTTGCTTGTAGTGCATAGGTAGCTTGTTGCATACATTCAATAACAAAGTTAGAACAAAAGGTTCCCGTAGACAGCGAGGATTGAGTATAGGGAGTAGAGACAAGGGTAGGTTTACGTAATGATCGATGTAAGAAAACACTCAATGCTTTGGCGTAACTCCATTGTAATTGATGATTAGCTGGTTGATCACCAGCAATTTCAGCAAGTTTCATAGCCCAAGGTTGATGAGAAGGGCGAAAGACTAAAAATGCTCTGTCCCCAGAGCAACGTTTAAATAAGGCTGTGATCGGTTCTCGTTTATACTCTGCGGTGGTATGTGCAATGATGGGTATGTTTTCTGTATCATAACCTACACATATCGCCACATGGGTAGAGTCATAATGCCCTTGTTTTTGTTGGCATACTAGGCGTTGCGTTGCCAGAATGATATGTTGAAACCAGTCAGGATGGGTTAATGAGCGAAATAATAAAATATCCCCGGGTTTTAATGCGGTAAAAGAAATTATCGTTGGGAAAGTATTTATCATATTTTGTGTGCAACGTATATTTACATTTTGCACATTTTATCACAATTTTTGTGCTTATTGTGTACCCCAAAGTGGATCGTAGTGAGAGTACTTATTACCCCATATCAGGCCTGACAGGAATTCTCGATGAATAAAGGAGTTTCCTGTCAGGCCTAGTTAGCACTCGACCCCTTTTCGATGTATGCTTTAATCTAGATTAAAGCATACATCGCAAGGAAAATAGAATCAGCATGATTACTCAACTGATCAAAAAAGCCAAACACACAGCCGTCACATTACGCTTCAGCATTTTAGCTATCTTTGTCACCCTACTCTGCGTTGCCATGCTATCACTGATCACAGTTATGCATATACGGCTCACGCAAAATATGCCTAAAGTGGCCTTACAGTTAATGTATCAAACTTCCCGCGCTGCATTTCATATGCTAGAGGTAGAAATCAATAAGCTGGAAAATGTTGAAACAAAGATACAAGCATCCAAAGACTTGCTGGAACTCGGCGTCATTAACCCTGACAATCAGGCACTTCTCACTAATTATGCTGTAGATTTAATTAAACAAGAAAGTAAGGCTTTCCCCAGCCTAACTTCCTTCTATTGGGCCGATAACACGGGTAACTTTATCATGGCACAGCGGCAAACAGATGGCACCTTGTTATCTGAAACCATTGACCGCCGCACTGCCACCCCCACTACCACCATAACGTACTATGATAGTCAAGGAAAAACCATCAAATCTGCCATTACTAATAATGCCGCTTACGATCCACGCACAACCCCTTGGTACCTCGCAGCAGAAACCGCAAAACAAATGACTTGGCTGCCTATTTATCATAGCAATTTGACACAAACTTTAGGAACCAGTGTCACTATACCCATTACAAAAAACCATACTATAGTAGGTGCAATTAGCTTTAACCTACAACTCAATGCATTACGCAACCTTGTGGAAGCAGCAAAAATCAGCCCGCATGGCAGCGTTTTTATCGTCAATCAACAAGGCCAATTGATCGCCTTCCCAGGCCTAGTGCAATATACCCAACCAACCCTTCTTAATATTCACCAACTCTCTGCTTTCCCATGGGTAAGCCAAGCTTTCGATCAGTTTATTAAGACTAAGCAGTCTGAATTTTTTTTGTATAACAATAAAATAAAGTATGTGGCTAGCTTTAATCTATTACTAAAAGCAGGCACGCATGAGTGGTTCTATGGAGCGATTGCCCCTGAAAGAGATTTTACAAAAGATTTGCGACGTGATTATCTAATTACCATGATTGCTGCTTTTACCACCTTGTTTATCAGTATTGCAATCGTATCCAATTTAGTATCACGTGTTGTTCACCCATTAAAAAACATTACTAAAGAAATCCAAAAAATCAAAGATTTCGACTTAACAGAACATGCGCCTATCCTCTCTCGCATTAAAGAAATTAATTACATTTCAGAAGCGTTAGTTGCGATGAAACAAGGGTTACGCTCTTTTCAAAAATATGTTCCTGCTTCTCTCGTACGTCAACTGATTAAAGTCGGCGAAGCAGCACACGTGGGTGGCGAAAAAAAACCATTAGCTATTTTATTCTCTGATATTCAAAACTTCACAGCCATCTCCGAACATATGTCTCCGGATCAATTAATGCAACATATTTGCGAATACTTTGATGCATTATCACAAATCATTTCCGCACAGCATGGCACCATTGATAAATATATCGGCGATGCCATCATGGTGTTCTGGGGCGCCCCACTCCCTAACGCTAACTCCTGTCATCAAGCAGCGACAGCCGCTCTCTTGTGTGTCAAGAAATTACAAATCTTAAATACGCAATGGCGAGCAGAAGGCAAACCAGCGCTTGTTACACGTTTTGGCATTCATGCTGGCGAAGCTATTGTCGGTAACCTTGGCTCATCTGAGCGCTTAAACTATACTGCTATCGGTGATGCTGTGAACTTAGCCAGTCGATTAGAAAGTATAAATAAAACATACGGCACACACATTATTGTAAGCGCCGCCGTTTATCAAACCATTAAAAATCAATTTGTCCTACGTATGTTAGATTACGTCACTCTAAAGGGTAAAGAGGAGGCCACTTATATTTATGAACTCATTACAGACTCTTTTTCTCAACCCCCTTATGATGTGAAAACGTATACCGCACTTTTCGAAACAGGCTTCTCGATGTACCAAAATAAAAGATGGGATAATGCAGTGCAATATTTCACACAATGTCAAGCCATTTACCCTGAAGATACTATCGCCACCTTATTTATACAGCGTTGCGATCAATTAAAATCTAACCCTCCCCCGCAAGATTGGAATGGCATATGGCATTTAAAAGAGAAATAATAGAATCAAGAGTTTCCGCTGAAGCTCTGGTCCAGGGCTTCAGCGGAAACTCTTGAGGATAATAATATTGTCCATTTTCAAATTAAGAACTTCTAATGTTTCATTACGTTTTAGTATTCTCTCCGTATTTTTTACTCTACTAATTATCGCCATGTTATCGTTAATCGCATTAATGCATTATCGATTTGTAAAAAACATGACATCCATTTCCTTCGATTTCATGCAAGAAGCCTCTTTCGCTGCATTTCAACAAATCACCGAAGAAATGGCAACAGCCGAATCAAGGAGTGCATCCACAGCACGGTTAATACAACTCAGCGTTATTGATCCAGACAACTTAGAAGAAATGGTCGCATACACAACAGACTTGATCCTCAGTGAATCTATTATTTCACCGAGTATTCAATCTGTTTATTGGGCAGACGAAAACGGTACATTTGTTATGGCAGAACGCACTGCTAACAATACCATCTCTTCTGAAATTATTAATCGTTCAAAATTACCCGCCTCCAGTGAATACATCTATCGCAATACTAACGGCCAGATAATAAAAACCATACGTTCATTTGACCTCAACTACGATCCACGCATGCGCCCATGGTATCTCACTGGTAAGATACTGAAAAAAACGGCTTGGATGCCTGCTTATCGCTACCAACGCTCAGGATTTTTAGGTACTAGTGTTCTCACGCCAGTCTTTTACCCCTCAGGAAAATTACATGGCATTGTCAATTTAAATATTCGCCTCGATTATCTACGGCGACAAGTTGAAGGAATTAATATTAGCCCTCATGGTATTGCATTTATTGTAGATAGTGATGGAAAAATTATCGCCTTTCCTAAAGTCATCCAAGATCGTAATTCAACTTTATTAAATATCTCTTCCCTGCCTTATCCATGGGTAATACAGACTTTTAATTACTATAAAAAACATCTCTCGCAAAAGTTTTTATTAAATTATGCAGGAAAAAATTACCTTGCCATTTATAAACCGTTACTGCATTTCGGCTCACATGAATGGTTTATTGGCACTGTTGCGCCTCAGGATGACTTTACAACGGAGTTACGTAAAACTCACATGATAACCATTGTTTTTGCACTTATCATGTTAATGCTGAGTATTGCTATTGTATCAGCACTCATCTCTAATACTGTTAATCCATTAAAAACCATTACTAACGAAATAAAGAAGATTAAGAATTTCGAGTTAGAAGATCGCCCACCTGTGCAATCACATATTAGCGAAGTTGTCGAGATTGCCCAAGCTATTCACTCTATGAAACAAGGGTTACGTGCTTTTCAAAAATATGTCCCCGCCACATTAGTGCGTCAATTGATTCAAGTCGGTGAAGCCGCGCAAGTTGGCGGCGAGAAAAAATCTCTCGTCATTTTATTTTCTGACATCCAAGATTTTTCTATGATTGCAGAACAAATGCTTCCAGACCAATTAATGCAACATATCTGTGACTATTTTGAGGAGCTATCACGCATTATCGTTGCCAATCAAGGTACAATCGATAAATATATTGGTGATGCCATCATGGCATTTTGGGGAGCACCATTAGTTGCCAGCCAACCAGCACAGCATGCGGCCAATGCTGCATTACAATGTGTAAACCGCTTACGGGCACTAAATGCAGAATGGCAAAAAATGGGAAAACCCATTCTACATACGCGATTTGGACTCAACATGGGTGATGCTATTGTAGGAAACTTAGGCTCCAAAGAGCGGTTAAATTACACTGCCATTGGTGATACCACCAATATGGCAAGCCGCTTAGAAGGCGCAAACAAACTATATGGCACACAAATCATTGTAAGTGAATCCATGTACAAAATAATCAAAGAAGATTATATTTTGCGCATGCTAGACTATGTCATGTTAAAAGGTAAAAGCGAAGCTATTTTTATTTATGAACTCATTGCTGAAAAACATGACCCTATCCCCTATGACATTGCTACTTACAATTCTTATTTCGCAAAAGCATTTATGGCTTACCAGCACCACTACTGGGATAGGGCAACAAAATATTTTACCTTTTGCTCACAAATATACCCAGCAGACAGGGTGGCACCCGTTTTCATAAAACGGTGCCATTATTTACAAGTGAATCCACCCGCTGCGGATTGGAATGGCATATGGCGGCTAAATGAAAAGTGATTAACCCTATTGTTTTTCTTGTAATTTTACAATAAATTCAGCAACAACACTTTTAACTCCATAAAGAATGCTAAGGAGCCGGTTGAATGTCTATCACCAAAATGTCTGATCTAGACTTAAAAGGCAAACGTGTACTCATTCGTGAAGACCTCAATGTACCTATAAAAAATGGTGAAATCACTAGTGACTTACGAATTCGCGCCGCCCTACCCACCATTAAACAAGCCTTAAAAGCCGGCGGAAAAGTCATGATCATGTCACATCTTGGCCGGCCAACTGAAGGAATATATGAGGAAATATTTTCTCTCGCCCCTGTTGCGAAACGTTTATCTCAATTATTAAAAATGGAAGTACCGCTCATCCAAGATTGGCTAAATGGTGTTTCTATGGGAACAGCCGCTATTGTACTGCTAGAGAACGTGCGGTTTCATGAAGGCGAAGCGGCAAACAATACTGCCTTAGCAAAAAAAATGGCAGAGTTGTGTGATGTATTCGTCATGGATGCCTTCGCTACCTCTCACCGCGCTGAAGCATCTACCCATGGCATTATTGCATACGCCCCCTGCGCCTGCGCTGGGCCTTTATTGGTATCGGAAATAGAGGCCTTGAAAAAAATCATGAGCAAACCCGCTCATCCTGTGGTTGCTATTGTCGGTGGCTCAAAAGTTTCAACCAAACTGGCATTGCTCGACTCTTTATCACAAAAAGTAGATTGCCTTATTGTTGGCGGAGGCATTGCTAATACCTTTCTGGCAGCAGAAGGATATACTGTCGGTAAATCCTTGTATGAACCTGATCTTATTGATGAAGCAGAACGTTTAAACCTTGCTGCTAAAAAACGTGGCGCTTCCATTGCATTACCGTCTGATGTCATTGTGGCAGAAAAACTCAGTAATGAAGCAGAAAGCTATGTGCGATTAGTGTCCCAAGTAGACGATAATGAAAAAATTTACGACATTGGCCCGGATACTATTAAAGAACTGGCCAGCATTATAAAAAAAGCAAAAACTATTTTATGGAACGGCCCAGTCGGCGCTTTTGAAATTGAGCAATTTGCGAAAGGCACACACGCCATTGCTAAAGCCATCAGTGAAAGCCGTGCATTTAAGGTTGCGGGCGGTGGCGATACCTTGGCCGCCATAGAGAAATACCGCATTGCTAGTAAAATAAATTATATCTCTACCGGTGGCGGTGCCTTCTTAAACTTTCTGGAAGGAAAACCTCTCGCCGCTATTCAAGCGCTAGAGCAACGTTCACTGAAAGATGAAAAAATCACATGAACACATTACGCCATACCAAAATCGTTGTAACACTCGGACCCGCGTTAGACGAAACAGAAACATTAAAGCGTGTCATATTAGCTGGTGCGGATGTTTTTCGCGCTAACTTTTCACACGGCTCCCTAGAAACCCACGAACAACGTATACGTATGGTGCGTGATACTGCCACACAGCTTAATAAGATCGTTGCTATTCTTGTTGATCTACAAGGCCCGAAAATTCGTATTGGCCGCTTCAAACAAGGAAAAATATTTTTAAAAGAAGGGCAACCCTTTATCTTGGATACCCGCTTGGAAGGTGATGTCGGTGATGAAAAAACGGTAGGACTAGACTATAAATACTTACCACGTGATGTGCGCCCCGGTGACACATTGTTATTAGACGATGGTCGTATTGAATTAAACGTGCAACAAATTAATAATCAATGTGTACATTGTGTAGTAACAGTAGGCGGTGAACTATCTAACCATAAAGGCATTAATCGCTTAGGTGGTGGCTTATCTGCCGGTGCATTAACAGATAAAGACCGAGAAAACATAAAAATTGCTGCGCAACTGAATGCTGACTATCTCGCCATATCTTTTCCACGTAGCGCGGATGATATTAAAGAGGCACGTATCTTACTAAAAGCTGCCGGTGGCACAGCCGGAATTATTGCTAAAATTGAACGCACTGAAGCAGTTACCCATATTGAAGAAATTATCCAGGTATCAGATGCCATCATGATTGCCCGTGGTGACTTAGGGGTAGAATTAGGTGACGCAGAATTACCTGCTTTACAAAAACGCATCATTCGGCTTAGTCGCCATTTTAACAAGGCAGCCATTACCGCCACACAAATGTTAGAAACCATGACTTATAATACTATACCCACACGTGCAGAAGTATCCGACGTAGCTAATGCAGTATTAGACGGAACCGACGCCGTCATGTTATCAGGCGAAACCGCCATAGGAAAGTATCCTGACAAAGCCGTGGCTGCCATGCATAGAATTTGTTTAAGTGCAGAAAAACATTTAAGCAAAAAAACACTCACCCCCAAGAAAGAACCCCATTTTCATCATGTGGACGAAGCCATTGCCATGGCAACGATGTACACCGCCAATCACTTGGATATTAAAGCTATCATTGCACTAACAGAATCAGGCTCTACACCACTATGGATGTCACGGGTCCGCTCCAGCATTCCTATCTATGGCCTGAGTCGACACAGTACCACCTTGCGGCGCATGACTCTATATCGCGGCGTTTTCCCCATTTCCTTTGATGCGACCCACATTGATAGACGCATATTAAATATAGAAGCCATTGCCACCCTGCAAAAAGCGGGAGTTTTGCAACGCGGTGATTGGGTTATCATCACCAAGGGAGATTTGATTGGTGTTCATGGAAAAACAAATTCCCTGAAAATTGTTACCGTCGGCGATTTACCGAATCACTTAGACGCAAAGAAATAATGAACCGTCTCCCCACATCCTCGTATGACATCATCATTGTAGGTGCTGGTATTGTTGGTGCCACCTTGGCTTGCGCCTTAGCACAAACGACCTCGCTACGTATAGCATTAATTGATGCCAAAGCCATCACACCGGCATCATGGCCAGAAGATAGCTACGATTATCGCGTTAGCGCTATTTCCCTAGCCTCACAACGTATTTTCCAAGCCTTACAAGTATGGCCTAATATCATTGCAAAACGCATCGGCCCATTCACCACTATGTACGTGTGGAATGACACAACCAATGACACTATTCAATTTGCCAGTGCGGATATTAGTGAACCTTGTTTAGGCCATATTATTGAAAATAGCGCCATTCATGCTAGCTTAGTTAAACAAGTGTCACAGCACTCACAAATCGAACTACTGTCGCCTGTAAATTTAGCAACTATTCAAGAAACTCCTGAATACATTGATCTGCACACTATAGACGCACATATTTTACGTACAAAACTGCTCATTGCTGCAGACGGTGCCCGTTCATGGGTACGGAAGCAAATAGGTATAGAAACACAGAGTTCTCAAGATCAGCAAACAGCCATTGTTACTACTGTGCAAACAGAGTATCCCCATCAACATACGGCATGGCAACGCTTTTTACCTACAGGACCCCTGGCCTTTCTACCTCTAGCAGATCAACAACATTGCTCCATCGTTTGGTCGCTCCCCACCATACCCGATGCGCAACGTATTTTATCGTTAGATGACAGTACCTTCGCACAACAACTAGGCAATGCCTTTGCCTTGCGCTTAGGTAAAATCTTGTCGGTTGAAAAACGTTTTGCCTTTCCACTACAACGTCATTTAGCTAAAACTTATATTAAACCACGCATCGCATTAATCGGTGATGCAGCACACACAATTCATCCGCTAGCTGGACAAGGCGTCAATCTTGGATTATTAGATGCCTCTGCTTTATATGACGTACTTGACAATGCGCTAAAAAATAACCGTGACTTTGCAAGCTTCGCTACACTACGACGTTATGAACGCTGGCGCAAAGGTGATAATTTACTCATGTTTAAAGCCATGGAATGGTTTAATACATTGTTCCGCTCGCAAAATCCCATGTTAAAAACCATACGACAGAGAGGAATAACCCTCGCCAACGAAATCTCATGGTTAAAAAACTCTTTTATGCGGCATGCCATGGGGTTGCAAAAAGATTTACCTTCTTTAGCCAGACCAAAGGTTCACGGAATCCTATAAAAGGGGGTTCAGTTTTTGATAACTAACCGTTATACTGCCCCAGCATGAAACCCAAGGAGGAGGCACCCATGGGAAAAAGAACACCCCTTTATGAAGCCCACTGTCAAGCTAACGCTAAAATAGTTGACTTTGCTGGCTGGGACATGCCTTTACATTACGGCTCACAAATTCACGAACACCATCAAGTCCGCCAAGCTGTGGGCGTTTTCGATGTTTCCCACATGGGCATTGTTGATGTATACGGCAAACAAGCGGTCACCTTTCTACGTTTTATGTTCGCGAATAATGTCGATCGCTTGGCCATCTATAAAGCCTTATACACCTGCATGCTAAATGAACAAGGCGGCATTATTGATGACTTGATTGTTTATAAATTAGCAGAAGATTATTACCGACTCGTGATTAATGCTGGACGACGTGATCAAGATACAACCTGGCTAAAACAACACATCACTGCTTATGATGCCGTATTAACCCCCAGAAATAATCTTGCGTTATTAGCAGTCCAAGGCCCACGAGCTAAAGACATCGTTCCTACGTTGTTTTCTACAGAAGAAGCAGCAAAAATTCGGGCTCTGAAATCTTTTACAGCTTGCCCTGTTAGTCAACATGGATTAGTTGCGCGTACAGGTTACACCGGTGAAGACGGCTTTGAAATTATGCTTCCAACAACAGAAATATCCCATTTCTGGGAAAAGTTATTAGCAGCAGGCGTTGCCCCCTGTGGTCTCGGTGCACGTGATACGTTGCGACTAGAAGCAGGATTAAATCTCTATGGCACGGATATGGATGAAAGCGTAACACCACTGGAATCTAATTTAGCCTGGACAGTCGCTTGGGAGCCCGCAGATAGACAATTCATCGGTCGCCAAGCATTAGAAAAACAGCGACAACAAGGGACAATACTCTGCTTGGTTGGCTTGGTGTTACAAACACCGGGTGTATTACGTGGCCATCAAACAGTCATTCTCGACTCACAGCGCGCCGGTATCATTACCAGCGGTGGATTTTCCCCCACACTCAATCAAGGTATCGCATTAGCACGTATTCCTACTACTACCGATACAACTTGCTGGGTCGAAATACGTGGAAAACAATTACCTGCGGCCGTTATCAAACCACCATTTGTTCGTCATGGAAAAAAGGCATTTAACTTGACGGAATGTGAAAAAGAATAGGAGAACCCTCATGAGCAACATACCAAAAAATTTACGTTATACCCCTTCCCATGAATGGGTAAAACAAGATGATGATGTTCTGACCATAGGCATTACTGATCATGCACAATGCATGTTAGGTGATTTAGTGTATGTGGAATTACCTGAAGTAGATAGCCAATTTCAACACGGCCAAGAATGTGCGGTGGTCGAATCAGTCAAAGCTGCTGCAGATATTTATTGTCCCATCGGTGGAGAAGTCATTGAAGTCAATGAAGCTGCCCTCGGTAATCCACAACTTATTAATGAAGATCCATACGGTAAAGGCTGGCTATTTCGCCTTCGTCCGTTTGAAACCCCTGCAACAATATTATTAAACGCTGAGGAATATTCCAAGCAAGTGGCTTCTGAAGCACACTAAAGGGATGATAACTCCATGCCATTTATACCGCATACGCCCGCTAATATAAAAACCATGTTAGATACAATTGGTGTTAACCAGATTAATGATTTATTCAATGAGATTCCTACTGAGCTAACCCAGTCTTCGCAGCCACAACCTTCACGTCACATTTCCAGCGGACTTACAGAAATGGAACTCGCCCTGCTCATGCAGGCACGTGCTAAACAAGATGCCGGGAGATTATGTTTTATTGGGGCTGGCGCTTATGAACATTACATTCCTGCTGCAGTGTGGGACATTGCTACACGCGGCGAATTTATGACTGCTTATACCCCCTATCAAGCTGAAGCTAGTCAAGGATTGTTACAACTTTTTTATGAATACCAAACCATGATGGCAAGTTTAATGGCCATGGAAATCTCTAATGCCTCACTGTACGACGGTGCCTCCGCATTAGCAGAAGCAGTGTTAATGGCAGTGCGCTTATCGGCAAATAAGCAATCCGTTATTCTCATGCCGACCACGATACATCCTCATTACTGTCAAACAGTACGCACTATTGTTGAACAACAGCACCTTACCCTCCACGATGTGGCCTATGATAAAGCTACTGGCAAAGTAACAGCTGCATCTCTATCCACGCTGGAGTCAGCTACAGCGCTTGTTATTCCGCAGCCAAATTTTTTTGGCGTTTTAGAAGAAGTCGATGCCTTAACTGACTGGGCCCACCAACATAATATACTTGTCATTGCCGTAACCAATCCTATAGCTATGGCCTTACTTAAGCCACCTGGACAATGGGGACAACAAGGGGCAGATATTGCTTGCGGAGACGGACAAGCACTGGGTATTCCATTGGCATCGGGTGGTCCTTATTATGGTTTTCTATGCACACGAAAAAAATTCGCCCGGCAAATGCCCGGCAGAATCATTGGCCGCACTACTGATCTTGAAGGAAAACCCGGGTTCGTCTTAACCTTACAAGCTCGAGAGCAGCATATTCGCCGCGCCAAAGCGACTTCTAATATTTGTACTAACCAAGGATTAATGGTAACTGCCTCCACTATTTATATGAGTTTGTTAGGCCCGGAGGGTTTACGCCGTGTTGCCTTAGCATCACATCAAAATACCCGTCTACTATGTGAGCAATTACGTACGATACCAGGAATACAATTATTATTTCCTAGCCATTATTTTCATGAAATCGCTATACAATTCGCTACGCCAGTAGAAGAAATTCTACAAAATCTAGCTAAAAAACATATTCAAGCCGGCTTCTCGTTAAAAAAAGCTTACCCCGAATTAGGCAATGCATTATTAATTTGCGCAACAGAAACAAAAACTGCTGAAAACATTGCTTTGTTTGTTGATACGTTAAAAGAATGCTTGCGGGAGCATGATTATGTCGAATAAAAACAAAAAATCGCCCATTATTTTTGAGTTATCGCAACCTGGCCGCATCGCAAAATCTTTACAACCACACATTGCCGACAATATAGATCTGCCTACGCATACATTACGGCAAACTGCGCCACTACTTCCGGAAATATCGGAGTTACAAGCAGTGCGACATTTTACCCGATTATCTCAACGTAATTTTTCCATTGATACCCAGTTTTATCCCTTGGGCTCTTGTACCATGAAATACAACCCACGCGGCGTACATCGCCTGGCATCCCTAGAAGGATTTTTACAACATCATCCGTTATCCCTCGAAGAAGACAGCCAAGGTTTTATGGCTTGTGCTTACGAATTACAAGAAATACTAAAAGAAATTACGGGTATGCATGCAGTATCACTGACCCCAATGGCCGGTGCACAAGGGGAATTTGCAGGAGTTGCAATGATACGCGCTTATCATCAAGCCAAAGGAGATACAGCACGCGATGAGATTCTTGTCCCTGATGCAGCACACGGCACCAACCCTGCTTCCGCAGTGCAATGTGGCTTTAAGGTACGAGAAATTCCTACTGATGCACAGGGTAATGTCAATATCCAAGAATTACAAAAAGCCGTAGGGCCTAAAACGGCTGGCATTATGTTAACTAATCCATCAACGTTAGGGGTGTTTGAAAAAAATATTCTAGATATCGCTCTCATTATTCATCAATGCGGTGGTTTGTTATATTATGATGGCGCAAATTTTAATGCCATCATCGGCAAGATCCGTCCCAGCGATATGGGATTTGACGTGATGCATTTGAACTTACATAAAACTTTCGCCACGCCGCACGGTGGTGGTGGACCAGGTGCAGGACCTGTTGCTGTTAATGCCCGTTTAGCGCCCTATTTACCTATCCCTATGGTAGCGAAAGAAAATCAACATTATCGCTGGCTAACTGAACAAGATCGCCCCCAAACTATTGGCCGTCTTTCTACTTTTATGGGTAATGCTGGCATTATTTTACGCGCTTATCTTTATGCACGTCTGCTAGGTAGAGAGGGAATGCAACGTGTTGCCGAATTTGCTACCCTCAATGCTAATTATTTATTAACACGTTTGAAAGCAGCGGGCTTCACTGCCGCATTCCCACAACGACGTGCGACGCATGAATTTATTATCACGCTAAAGAATGAAGCAAAAACCTTGCATATTACGGCTCTAGATGTAGCTAAACGCTTATTAGACTATGGCTTTCACTCTCCCACTATGTATTTTCCTTTATTAGTACCCGAGTGCTTACTTATCGAGCCAACAGAAACAGAAGCCAAAGAAACACTGGATATGTTTGCCGATACCTTAATCGCCATCATGAAAGAAGCGGAAACACAACCAGAATTACTTAAACAAGCACCGCATACTTTACCAGTACGGCGCTTAGATGAAGTCAAAGCGGCGAGAGAGTTGGATTTAGTGTATGATGTTACTAGAGGTGCCTGACCCCTATACTATGCTAGAGGTGCCTGACCCCTATACTATGACACCTTAGGAGGAGGGGTCAGGCACCGCATGCCAGCCCTCGCTGGCATGACAGTTTTCTTATCCGAAATTGCGTTTCAAGAAGGTTTTGCCTTGAATTCTTCCATTCTTTCCATGTTCCTGTATAGCCATGCAGATAATCTTGTGAAAAACGGTAGAATTCCTTTAAGAATGCCAAACGTTGCTGATAGTAAATAGTCAATTCTTGATTTTTACGCGCCACCTTTGTTACATCATAATAAGGTGGCACAGCAGCTTGCCGCTTAATAATATCGTTAAAAGAAACTTTATCTGCATTGTGTAACATATCAAACATAATCATGAAGGTTGCAGTACGCCCCTTACCCCCACGACAATGAAAATGTACCCAAGTATCAGACGGCAAGGTTTTAACAAAATCAACAAACCGATCGGTCTCTGCCACATTTGGCGCCATATGATCAGTGACAGTCAAACGCAAGTATCCCATTGCTAATTTCTTTACTACGTCGGCTTCACTCTGCACTGACATCTGTGTAATGAATTTACTATCCGCAAAATCGCCTGTATCAAACTGTTCATCTGTTAAAACAGCAATAACAGCATGTTTTCGCAATGACTGCAGCCAAGTATGTTCAGCCTGCAGTGCCTGCACATGCGTTTTATCACGATTAACCCAATCGTGTTTTATTGCTAATGTTATTGCGTCTTGATTTAAGTAACCATGACTTTCTCCACGCAAATCTACTACCGCAATGCGTTTTATTTTATGGCGTGTACTATAAAAAACATTACTACGAATTGCCTGCCAGCCTGCTACACTCGGCATAGCGCTGCCCGACATCCATAAACTCGCTAACCCTATTACATTACCTGTTGTTTGCGAGGCTTGGATCATCATATGTTGATCACGCCAATTTTTTAATGTTGGATTATTATCAAGTGTATCTTGCACAATACAAGGATAAGCAGCCGTGCCATTACAATATGAGGATTGTGCATAAGCAGCCTGGATGACAAGAAAGAAAAACAAAATGACCGCAGTAATTAACCGCATCCTACACCACCATGCCTACTTCATGCGGCATGCCATCTCGTTCTTCATGCAGAAAGGCAACCAATTGCCAATCAATCAGCACTAACTGTGATTGTTTTTGAACTGTATTTCCTACTAGATTCACCATACCCACTAAAGAGTTCGTAGTAGTTGGAAATTCTTCCAATGCGGGATGAGCTTCTAGGTATAAACGATTATTGTTCCAGCCTGCTTTGACCGGAATATTAACAATTGAGACAGGCAATCCGCGATCTACTAACGAAAAAAGTTCTTTCACATCAGCTTCATGCATACGTACACAACCAAAACTAGCACGCTTCCCCACACTATCTGGGAAAATAGTGCTGTGAATAAGATAGGTAGGAAGTTTTAAATAAATCGCATAATGACCTAAGGGGTTGTCTGGCCCTGGCGGCATAACTTTAGGTAATTCTATACCTTGCTCGCGATTAAACTCGCGGATATCCTCAGGTGGAATCCATGTGGGATCAGTAGTTTTACGCGCCACCGCTGTGCGTGTCACGGGCACACTCTTGCCAATCTTACCTACCCCTATAGGATAGGTCATGACAATATTTGCATTGGTAGGAAAATAGTAAAGACGCATCTCAGGAAGATTCACTACAATCCCATGATGCTCATCCGGTAAAAGATATTGTGTAGGAATAGTTAAGAATACACCTGATCCTAAGCGCCGCAAGGGATCAACGCCTGGATTGGCATCGATAAGCGCATTCAAGCCTACGTCATACTGTTGCGCCAGTACAGCAACAGAGTCGTTATAATGAGATTGGGTATATTGCAAATGCCCAACTAAGGTATTACCTGCTGAAGGTAAATCATAGGTAACCGCAAAGGACCTGAGAGGAAGTAACCCACATAAAAAAATCCATCCCAAGCATTGCAGCTTGCTAAGCAACGTATTTTTTTTCATTTTGTAGAATCCCTACTAACCTGCTACATAAGAAGAACGATGTAACCATTGACGATCAGGATAGTATACAAAAACTAATGTATTATCCTTAATAGTATCTATAAGTGGTTTAACTAAATTTTCACTCACTGCAGGACACCCCCAGCTTCGTCCTGCTTGACCATTTTTTCTAATTGCATCAGGGTTAACATACCAAGCACCGTGCACCACCACATTACGGCTATAAGCATTATTGTTAATGCCAGGCTCAAGCCCCATCAGACGTAATGAATAACCATTACCACCTTGATAAGGTTGGCTATCCGTTACAAACACCCCTAAACTAGATTTCAAACTACCTGGGCTATTAGAAAAAGAAGTCGCCATTAATCCACCGCTATTTCTACCATGAGAAACCCAAGTATTCATTAACAATCGATTATGTTTAAGATCAAACACCCACAAGCGCTTCTCCGTTGAAGGTTTAGAATAATCTATGACTGTTAATAATTGCTTATTATCGTAGCCTTTCTTTCGCACCTTGGTATAAGCATTCAGGCTAAGCTTTAGAATAGCCGTATTCAATCCAGGTGCTTGGCGAGTAATAATGCCAATTTGCTTATCTATCCAAGCATGCGATCCCACTGATTCATTATTAGATTGTGAAAATAACCAGGAAAATGGAAACGTAAACCCGTATAAGCCAATTAAGGAAATTAAAAAAATAATGTAAAACAAATACTTATTTCGCATGCATAGTCTCTCGATGGCTGTGATTATCTAATTTGGAAAAATACTGCGGCATGAAATACCAGGCCATCCTTGGACAAACCACGAAACAAAGTCTTAATTTTAAACAAAAATACCGGTCTGTCAATTCCGCAATATGTGTTTACCCTGGATTCTAGCAGCCTTGCCTCAGGCATAAGCCAGCACTTGTACAAAATAAAATCATCTCATACTTAGGTTAAAGCTAAATTAAGAACTTCTGGGATATAATCTTAACTTTTATGTTAAACTGCCATAGTTTCATAATCCTAGAGATTTATTCATTCATTTTAGAGATACATATGAATTCATCCAAAAAAATCCGCGTAGCCGTACTTTATGGCGGTCGATCTCCAGAGCATGAAGTTTCATTGCAATCAGCAAAAAATATCATCCAATACCTTGATCCTTCTTTATTTGAGGTCATCCCTATAGGCATTGATAAACAAGGCACCTGGTTTCTTGGTGATATTTCTCAAGATAAGCAACTGACGGATACCCAGGAGTTGAAATTACTTCGCGATGATCACCGGCAATTGTTTACACCGGATTGGATAGGAAAATCTGTAGTACCACGCCAAGCCAGTGAATTAATTACACGCGCTACAAAAAATCAACGTTTATTCGACGTAGTGTTTCCTGCCATGCACGGTGCATTATGCGAAGACGGTGCCATCCAAGGATTGTTTGAATTAGCGGATGTTCCTTATGTGGGCTGCGGGATTTTAAGCTCAGCCATTGGCATGGATAAAGATGTAGCAAAACGTCTCGCCATCCAAGCCAATATTGATGTGCATCCATACAAAGTCATCAAACATAATCAATGGCAAACCCAAGCTGCTGAACTATGTCAACAAATTCAAAAACAATTGGGTTTCCCAGTATTTGTTAAACCTGCGAATACTGGCTCCAGCATTGGGATCACCAAAGTAAAAACTCCGGATCAATTACCTTGTGCTATAGAAGCTGCATTACAACTGGATAATAAAATACTGGTTGAAAAAGCCATTGATGCTATGGAATTAGAAATTGCTGTATTAGAAACCCCCTCACTCGAGGCAGAACCTATTATGAGTGTCGTTGGTGAAGTCAAACCTCGACATGAATTTTACTCCTACGCGGCAAAATACCTGGATGAGCATGGTGCCAAACTCATTATTCCTGCCCCCATCACAGCTGAGCTCGGAGCTCAAGCACAAGCCATCGCTAAAAAATTATTTACTATTCTGGAATGCGAAGGCATGGCACGTGTCGATCTTTTCTTAGAAAAAAGCAGTCAACGTATTTACTTTAATGAGATCAATACGATCCCTGGTTTTACGCAAATTAGCATGTACCCCAAGCTCATGAGTGCCTCTGGTATTTCATATTCTGAGTTATTAACACGATTAGTCAAACTGGCCATGGATAAACATTGTCGCAGGAGCGCGTTAAACCGTAGTTACTGCCATGATATCGAATAATATAAAAAAAATAACCAGCCCGCTCATTGGCCTTATTTGTCTATGGTTATCCATTCACGCCTATGCTAACCCTCTAAAATTATCACTCGAAGAAGCCATCATGTTGGCAATTCGTGATAATCCGAATGTACAACAGTCACGATTAAATTACGTGTTGCAAAAATTTAATCGTGAGGTACAAGAATGGCAATTTCAGCCACATTATGCCATCGATGCTGCAGGCACCATGGCAAGAACCAAATCAAATGGGGAAACTCAGTCAACACATCGATATAGCATTTCTCCTAATGCCACGCTATTAACTCCCTTTGGTACACAAGTAACTTTATCTGCAACTAACAATATTATTACCAGTTATCAACCCGGTTTATCGCTAGAAATCCTGCAACCGCTACTGCGTGGCTTTGGTCGTCCGATTGTAGAGGCTGCCCTATACAATACACGCGACAATGAAAAAATTGCCAAACTGAACGTGGAAGCCGCTTTACGTGCCACGGTAACAAATGTGATTAATGCCTATCTAGATGTTGTATCTGCGCAACATACTATTAGGATTGATGAGGATGCAGTAAAACGCGCAGCAAAATCGGTAGAGCAAACACATCTATTTATTAAAGCTGGTCGTAAAGCCGGAAATGAATTGATTACAGTTCAAGCTAATCTGGCAAGTGCTAGAGCAAAATTAGAGAGTGATAGAAACGCACTGAAGCAATCTGGCTATGCCTTATTAACTGCAATTGGTTTAAATCCCAATCTCGACACCACTTTTACTTCTATAGACATTCCTAAGCTTATTAAAAAATATCCTAAGCCTGCTCTTCAACAAGCAAAAACATCTGCCTTATCTAATGATATTCAATATCAAATTGATCAAATTACCTTACACGGATCTACCACACGTGCATTACTGCTTGCTGAAGACGGCACACGTTGGCAGTTAAATTTCAACGCCAATGCAGGTATAGGTAGTGGCTTAAGCGGTCAACAAAACACCGGGGGCTTAACTAGTTTGATCGACGGTCAAAATCAAGTAGAGGGAGCATCACTTACTCTGAAAATCCCGCTGAATGATAAGATGGCTAAGCAAGCGGTACTCAATGCCAAAGTTGCTTTGCAAGAAGCAGAAATTGCGTTACGCCAAGAAAAATGGAACAAAGAAACCAATGCCATTAATAGTTACAACAGCATCGCCAGCACAGCGCGCACCTTGTCTTTTTCTGAAGAAGCAGAGCAATTGCAAAACAAAACCTATGAGCTCAACTTTCAAAAATATCTACATGGGTTAATTGATAGCCTTGAACTACAGTCTGCGCAGTTACAATTAATTCAATCGCAACAAGCCACACTGAGCTCACGAATAAGCTATTTAAAATCACTCATCAATATGGATCTATTAATGGGCCACACATTAAAAACCTGGAGCATAGAGGTAAGAGTATGAAAGAAAAATATCAATACATTACAACTCTGATGTTAGCTTGTACTTGTCTATTGCTCACCAGCTGCTCGTCACAAGATAATACACATCAACCTAAACTGGTCACCGTAGAGTCTCATACAGCAACTGGGTCCCTGTTTTTTTCTGGCATCATTCAACCGCTTAAAACTGTCGTAGTCACTAGTCCAGTAGAAGGCACCATTATTGACATTCCATTTCATTATGGTGACCTCGTGAAAACATCTCAGCCCATATTTACCATCGCGTCTACAAAATTCCAAGCTGATTATAAGGCGGCTTTAATGCAATATGTAAAAGCCAAAAATGAATTTAATACTAGCCAGAGCCAACTGCAAGAAGCCGAGTTTCTGCATAAAAATCAGTTGATTTCTGACGATGAATTTAAAATGAAACAATCTAACTTCTACTCCGCACAATTAGCCTTAATACAAAACAAAGATGCTTTGGCGAGTTTACTGAAACAACTGAATGTAAAAAATGTAAATCTTTATGCACTCACTATTGCGGATATAGATAAAATCACTCAAGCTTTGCATCTACAGGCAGATGCTGAGAACTTGCATATCTTTGCGCCTGCTGATGGCATTGCATTACTCCCCGCTAAGAGTGAAGAAGAGCATAAAAAATGGCGTAAAGGCGATGCAGTAAAACCCGGTGACGTCTTAACCATTATTGGTGACTTACATGGATTAATGATAGGCATTAAAGTCAATGAACTCACGGTTAATAAACTACACTCTGGACAAAAAATCAAAGTCACCGGCATCGCCTTTCATGATTACAGTCTAGAAGGTGAAATTACTGCTATCGACAAACAAGGTGAGTCCACCGGCGGCGCTGTTCCCACCTTCGCTGTTGAAATTACCGTTCCACGCTTAACCACGGAACAGCAAAATAATATTCACGTTGGCATGAGCGCTAAAGTAGAAATCACTCCCGATGAAACACCACATCTGAGTGTGCCAATTACTGCAGTGACTGAAAAAAATGGCATTGCCTATGTTAAAAAATGGAATGAAAAAATGAAAAAATCTGTGGAAACCCCGATAAAAGTAGGGCAAACCACCGAAGATGCAGTAATAGTGTTAGCTAATCTTCAAGCAGGAGATAAAGTCGTTGCCCCTTATTAGACTGTGCGATGTAACCAAAAATTATTACTTAGGGAAGGCTGCTCTTAAAAAACCAAGAGCGCTTACAATGGACCAACCATTGACGCTCTCTGTATTGAAAAACATTAATTTTGAATTACAACGCAGTGAAATGGTAGCCATTGTCGGTGTGTCTGGATCTGGGAAATCTACACTCATGCATATTATTGGCTTTCTTGATCACTGCACCACCGGACATTACTTCTTTAATAATCAAGATGTATCGCATTTAACTGAAAATGAACTCGCTAAGATACGCAATCAAAAAATTGGTTTTGTATTTCAATCTTTTTTTTTATTACCCCGTTTAAATGCATTGCAAAATGTCATGTTACCGTTATCCTATCGAGGTATTGACCGAATAGCAGCAAAACAACAAGGTTTAGCTATGTTAGAACGCGTGGGTGTACATGCTTTTGCCACTCACTATCCAAATCAATTATCGGGGGGACAACAACAACGCGTAGCTATTGCACGAGCATTGATAGGTAATCCTGAGCTTATTTTAGCTGATGAACCTACGGGTTCTCTGGATGCAAAAACCGGTCAGGAAATTATGGATTTATTTTTACAGTTGAACCAACAGGAACAACGCACCATAATCATCGTGACGCATGATCGCGATATAAGCCAACAATGTCAGCGAATAGTGACATTAAAAGATGGGAGCATATATGGAAACCGCATTTCAATGGGATGACCCTTTATTACTCGATGATCAACTAACTGAAGAAGAGCGGATGATTCGTGATTCTGCACGTCATTTCGCGCAAGAGAAATTACAACCACGCGTACTCGAGGCTTTTCACAATGAACACTTCGACCCCATCATCATGCGCGAAATGGGTAGCGCCGGGCTCCTTGGTGCCACCATTCAAGGATATGGCTGTGCTGGAGTAAATTATGTTGCATATGGGTTAATCGCACGAGAAATAGAACGCGTTGACTCAGGCTATCGATCTGCCATGAGCGTCCAATCTAGTTTAGCTATGCACGCTATCCATGCTTACGGTAGCGAAACACAAAAACAAAAATACTTACCTAAAATGGCTAGCGGCGAATGGATAGGTTGTTTTGGTTTAACTGAACCTAATCATGGCTCTGACCCGAGTGGTATGGAGACAAATGCAAAAAATGTAGAAAAAGGCTATGTATTGAATGGCAACAAAATGTGGATTACTAATTCCCCCCTTGCCCATGTTTTTATTGTCTGGGCAAAGAATGATAAAGGCCGTATTCGAGGTTTTATCTTAGAAAAAGGTATGGAAGGCCTTTCTGCTCCCATCATGCATGGCAAAATGAGTTTGCGTGTTTCAGTAACCGGGGAAATCGTCATGGAAAACGTGTTTGTTCCGGAAGAAAACCTTCTACCACATGCAGATGGCTTAGCTGGGCCATTAGGATGCTTAGATAATGCACGTTATGGAATTGCATGGGGCGCTTTAGGTGCTGCAGAATTTTGCTGGCATGCGGCACGACAATATGTTTTAGATCGCCACCAATTTGGTCAACCTCTTGCTGCTAATCAATTAATTCAATACAAACTCGCCAATATGCAGAGTGCTATCACCCTCGGATTACAAGGATGTTTACGGGTCGGGCGCTTGAAAGAAGCCGGGCGTGCTGCCACACCGATGATTTCATTGGTTAAACGGCATGCCACCTTAGCTGCATTAGATATAGCACGTGAAGCACGCGACATGCATGGCGCTAATGGCATCATGGAAGAATTCCAAGTGATACGACATATGCTAAATTTAGAGACAGTAAAAACTTATGAAGGGACAGCAGACGTCCATGCTTTAATTTTGGGACGCACGCAAACAGAGATTCAAGCGTTTAAAGCGTTGGGGAATGTGAGGAGATAGCTGTTACTCACTCATCCAGACTAATACGTAATGCCGCAGCAATGGCCAAAGGCAATCCACATCCTGTTGCAAGCAATAACCCGGCTAAAAAGGCCACATTACCCAACACCGGTAACCCAGCCATATATTGCTGCACAGTTCCCACACCAAAAACCAACACAGGAACCATTAATGGCAAAATCAATAACCCTAACAAGGCTCCTTGAGAACGTAACCCCAGTGTTAATGCTACGCCTAACATTCCCAGTAAACTAAATATAGGTGTGCCCAGCAATAACGTTATCATTAACATACCGCTAACAGCAAAAGACAAATGAAACCACCATCCTAACAACGGCATCAATAAAATAAGCGGCATTTCAGCCACCAACCAATGTGCAATTATTTTTACTGTTAATAATAAGGAAAGCGGGTGTGCATTTAATAACAATTGCTCGATAAAACCCGCCTCCATATCGCTGACAAATATATTCTCTAATGCCAGTAAGCTTGCTAACAATGCTGCGATCCAAATAATACCGGGTGCTAATGTTTGCAGTAAAAAGGGGTCTGGCGTCATTGCTAAGGGAAACAAGCTGAGCACAATAATAAAAAAACCTAACGGGTATAACCACTCGCGGGCACGACGAAAAAAAATTAATAAATCACTCCACAATATTCGTACTAATAAAGTTACCATTGCGGTAGCCTCAAAATAACCAGAGGCACTACCGGCAGTGACGAATGTGAGCTTAATATACACATGCCCCCTGTAGTTAAATGCTGATCAAGATGATGTAAAAATAACGCTTGTGAATCCCTATCTAAAGCCGTTAATGGCTCATCCAATATCCATAATGGCTTGTGAATTAACCACAGTCGAGCTAATGCTAACCGCCGTTTTTGGCCAGCAGACAAGTCTGCTGCTAGAGTATGCTGATAGGTATGCAGATTGAGCTGCTGAAGAATCGCATCTTGGCAAGATAGCGAAATTGGCATCTCAGCTAGACTAGCCATTAACTTTAAGTTTTCCTCGATGGTTAATCCAAGCTTAATCCCATGGCTATGACCAAGGTAATGCAGGTGTTGCCAATAATGGGGATAACAGGTATGAATATCCTGGCCTCGCCAAAGTATCCTACCTGTTTCCGTTGTAGATAATGCGGCTAACTGGCGTAATAAACTAGTTTTACCCGAGCCATTACGACCTTCAATTAACAATAAATCGCCTGAAGAAAGCTCAAAATGAATATTTCGGCTTAGTATTTTCTGGCCACGTACACAAGTTAATTGTCGTACCTGCAAGCTTAGCAATAGCGCCTATCCGTCAAGTCAAAAACAACCAAAGTCCAGATATAAACACTCTCGTTAATTACGGTTTACGAGAATTATTTACCGGCTCTTCACCTTCAGAATCCTCTGCCGCGTTATCTCCTCTGTTAAACGGCGTTGGCGGACGATCAAACTTCTTATACATTGATCCTGAACTCCGCCCTGTTACTGGAAACGCAAGAGGGCTGCCCTTATTGTCAGCACTTTTATAATTATTGCGTTTTTGTTGTGGATTATTATCTCTAGAGTTACTCATCAATGCTAGACTCCCAAAGAAAAAATGGCATTTTAGCCCATACCATTGAATAGTGTCAATAAAATGATCAACACCCCTAGGATTTCCATCAAAGGTCCCATACCGCCTTCACCGAGTTGCTGAGGCTCCGCAACCAGGTTAGCATTTGCTACCTTTTTTATGGGATACTATTGGCCTTTTCTTTTGCAAAACATCGTGGGTGACAACAAAATGACAAGAACAGTAGAAGTGGATATTGTTATCTTAGGTGGCGGGGTTTTTGGTTTATGGTTACTTAATCGATTACGCCAAGCGGGTTTTGGCGCTATCTTATTCGAATCGAACACATTGGGTGGCGGGCAAACCTATAAATCTCAAGGTATTATTCATGGCGGCATGAAATATGCATTACATGGCAACTGGACTGAGTCAGCGCAAACCATTGCTGATATGCCCACAGTATGGAAACAATGCCTAGAAGGAAAAGGGGATATTGATTTATCGCATGTGCCTATTATCTCCCCTCACCAGCACTTATGGTCATCTAGTAAACTGACCACGAAATTAACTAAATTTTTCGCTAATTTTGCGCTAAAAAGTCGCATTACCTATTTAGAAAAAGTAGATTATCCCAGCATTTTCCAACACCCCGATTTTAAAGGCGAAGTCTATGCCCTAGATGAAATGGTTATTGATATTCCTGCCCTGATTCGTGAATTAGCTAAACCTCATCAAGATGTCATCTTTAAAATCTCACCCTTTAAGGAAGACCAATTACATATAGATAAGAATCAGAATATCACCTACTTGGAAGCCACCACCTTGTCAGGAGAAAAACTACAAATTCACGCGCAACGCTATGTATTTGCTGCTGGTGCAGGCAATGAAATGATTATCAAAAAGCTAAAATACCCGGATGTCGCTATGCAGCGCCGCGCATTACACATGGTTTTAGTCAAGATTCCTTTCGCGCATTCTCTCTATGCCCACTGTTTAAGCTTAGGCAGTATGTTACCACGCATTACCATTACCACACATCAAACCCGTGATAATCAACTTGCCTGGTATATCGGTGGACAGCTCGCTGAAGAAGGCATTCATCGAGATAGTAAAACGCAAATTACCACCGCGCAAAAAGAATTACGTCAATTGTTCCCGTGGCTAGATTTTTCCGCAGCACAATTTACTAGTTTCATGATAGACCGTATTGAACCATTGCAGCCCAATGGCAAAAGACCTGACGGCGTATTCTTAAAATCCATTAACAACATGATTATTGCTTGGCCCACAAAACTAGCCTTAGCACCAAAACTCACCAATGACATCATGCAACACCTGCGCCAAGAACAATTGTCACCTTGCAAACATGACACGCGCGAATTACGCGCTTGGCCTATCCCACCATTAGCTAAACCAGTATGGGATGAGTTGTTATGCTAAAACGCCAACTTGGCAGCACGGATATTGAGGTAAGCATTATTGGTTTAGGCACAGTAAAATTTGGTCGCAATCAAAATGTCCATTACCCTCATCCCTTTCAGCTTCCCAGCGATGATGAAATTAGAACTTTACTGGCTGATGCACAAACCCTAGGCATAAACTTACTCGATACGGCCCCGGCTTATGGGCACAGTGAAGAACGCTTGGGTAAATTCTTACAAGGCCAACGACAACAATGGATAATCGCTAGCAAAGCCGGCGAAGATTTTATTAATGGCCAATCTTATTTTGATTTTACAGCTGCCAACATACGCCATAGCGTGGAGCGTAGTTTAAAACGCTTACAAACAGATTACCTAGATATCGTGCTGATTCACTCTGATGGCAATGATCTCTCTATTATCCAAAAAGAAAACGCACTTAATACATTAACCGAATTAAAGAAGTCCGGGAAAATCCGTGCTATAGGTATGTCAACAAAAACTATAGCGGGAGGAATATTAGCCCTTGATCACTCTGATGCAGTCATGGTCACATTCAACCCTACCGCATCATCTGAACGCGATGTAATTCGTTATGCGCATCAACAACAAAAAGGGATATTAATTAAAAAAGCGTTGGCCAGCGGCCATTTAAACAAAATTGCGCGAGAAGATGCAGCCCTGCAGGCTTTTAACTTTATTTTGCGTGAACCTGGTATATCCAGTATTGTCATTGGCACAGTTAATTCTGAGCATTTACGCGCTAATGCAGAGTATGCGAAAATAGCATGCTTATCCTCATCTATTCAGCAAAGCTCCTGTAAATAAAGTATGTGGAAAAGTTAAGATTTTTTGGATAGTAAAAATGCTGAATCAATTACTAGAAAAATGGAAGACCGTAAAAGAAAAAGTCGCGCTCATTTATGGGCAAGAGCACTACGATTATGCTGAATTATGTCGCTTAAGTTCAATTATTGCTAATAACATGTATCAGCATGGCGTAAGAAAAAAATCACGAATTGCTTTTTTTATGGATAATAAACCAGAGTTGATATGGCTATATTTTGCAACTTTTAGTCTAGGTGCTGTAGCAGTACCTATTAATTATCGCTATAAAGCAGATGAATTAGCTTATGTATTACAAGATTGTCAAATCAACATCTTGATAACCGAGGAATCAAAAGAACAATATGTCGAAAAAATACACGGATGTGGGCAATTAAATTGCAAGGTATTTTCTATTTCATCTCATGTAAATAACATTTTTTTGAATTTTATCTCCTTGTTAAACGAAAAAACACCGTCACATCCTCAACAAAAAATCGCTCCTGATGATTTATCCGTAATTTTATACACCTCAGGCTCTACCTCGAATCCCAAAGGCGTAATGCATTCACATCGCTCGGTTTTGGCAGCAGCAACACATTTAACACAGACAATCATGCTTTCTTCTAACTGTATCAATGGCATTACACTACCTATTTGTCACATCGCAGGGATGATTGGCCAGGTAATATCAACGATATTAATCGGTGGACAAATGATTTTATTTCCTAAATTTGATGCCAAATCTCTTGTTCATGCAATAGAACAATATAAGATAACCCATCTCCAATTGACCCCAGCTAACCTCGTTGAGCTTGTTGAGTATGCCGATGATCATAAAAACAGCCACTTAACAAGCCTTCTTCAGGTAATAGTGGGTGGAGATAAAGTGCCAGAAACCTTACAGGAAAAATTTTTTACCCTTAGCCATTGTTATGTAACAGAAGTACTTGGCATGACTGAATCGTTTTCTTATTGTATAAACCTATCACATGATAAAACAAAATTAGGTTCTGCTGGCATCCCTACAAAGGGCGTAAAAATAGATTTATTGGATAATCAAAACAATATTATTAAAACTAATAATCAAACCGGAGAAATAAGAGTTCATTCAAATGCCAATATGCTGGGTTATTGGGGAAACCCTCACGAAACCATAAAAACCTTACGTGATGGTTATGTTTATACTGGAGACTTGGCATACCGAGATCAAGATGGTTTCTTTTGGTTCGCTGGACGAAAAAAGCAGCTAATTATCCGTGGTGGATCAAATATTTCCCCACAGGAGGTAGAAAGTGTTTTAATTCAACATCCGTTGATTCGTGAAGTTTGTGTGATTGGATTTCCTGACAAAAAGCTCAACCAAATTGTTTGTGCCTGTGTTGTTTTGAAGGATAAAAAATTATCACTCACTCTGGAAAATATTCGAAGTTTTTGTATAGATCACATATCTGATTATAAGATTCCAGAAAAATTAATTATCCTTAATGAATTACCGCACAATACAACGGGTAAACTTGATAGAAATCAAATATCTAAAATGACATTAGCTAAACAACATAACTAGTGTCTAATTGCATAAATTAGTATATTTATTTATCATGATAATCTTCCCTTTCGTATGAAGCCATTTTATTTTATAAGGAAAAATATGAACAAGGAAATAATTATACAGCTACATTTTAATTTCGAGAATTCCGCTAAAAAAGAAGCTGAAATTGAATATTGGCATGCTCGCGACCTACAAATACTTTTGGGTTATAACGAATGGCGCAACTTTATTCAGGTCATTAACAAAGCTAAACAAGCATGCGAGAATTCAGGTCATGTAGCGGCTGACCATTTTGTTGATACCAACAAAATGGTATCCTTAGGCTCTGGCAGTCACCGGGAAGTAGATGATATCAAGCTTACCCGCTACGCCTGTTATCTTATCGCTCAAAACGGTGACCCTAGAAAGGATGAAATTGCTTTTGCCCAAACCTACTTTGCAGTCCAAACTCGCAAACAAGAACTTATTGAAGCGCGTATTTCCGAAATGGAAAGATTACAAGCACGAGAAAAGCTATCTCAATCCGAAAAGCAACTTTCAGGGGTCCTATTTGAGAGAGGAGTTGACAGTCAAGGATTTGCTCGTATTCGCAGCAAAGGAGATCAAGCATTATTTGGTGGTCACACGACTCAGCAGATGAAAGATAAATTGGGAGTTCTGGATAATAGAGCGCTTGCTGATTTTCTACCTACCATTAGTATTAAAGCAAAAGATTTTGCTAAGGAATAAATTGATGCGATTATTTATATTTTGGTATTTAATTTTCTTTTTAACTCCATACTCATTTGCAATGAATAAATCATCATCAGAAAATTTTCTTACGCAAGTTTATTCTAAATCAGGTAATATTTATTACTCTCAAAGTAGGAATCATGTCATTCAAATCACTCACTCTGGTAAAGACTCTTCTCCAATACTATCTTCAAATAAAAAAATGATTGCTTTTATCAGGATAGGTAACCAAGTTATACCAAAACGATGTGATGCTAATACCAAGACCGAAACCGAATATGGAAATCAAGTTTGGATTTACGATATTCGAACAAAAAAAGAACGTTTGCTTGTCAAAAATAATTTTCAATGTAATCAAGCTGAAAAACAAATAATAGATCCAAGTGATTTATTATTTTCTCCAGATAATAAAATACTTTATTTTATTACTTCAGCGTGGGTTACCTCTGGTGCTTTACACGCAATTAATATAAATGGCACAAAAGAACATTATATTACATCTGCCAATTCCTTTGAAGTAGTAACTAAAGGAGAAGATAAAGGATATTTAATTGTTTATCAGCATCGATATTTCATAGGTGGTGGAACTTATGACTGGTACTGGTTAATAAGTCCTAACGGAAAAGCAGAATGGCCAATAGGTCCAGAAATTACAAAAGATCAGAGGGATTTTATCGAATCCAATGCATAGAGCTTTCTTAAATGAATATAACTTTATTATGCCTATATCGTTGGCTCTCTTCATTTTTTTAAGACATTTATTTAATTATTAACTTACAATGGAATGTAACAATGCCCAAAAAAGCAGCTCAGCTAGTTTGTAGTAAGAAGGAATTAGATACATTAACTATGTTAGCAAATGGAAGGAAAGTAGAAAAAAGATTAGCTGAGCGAGCAAAAATTGTTTTGCTTTGTCATGAAGGATTGCGTAACGATACAATTTCAAAAAAACTGCAAACAACAGTCATGACTGTTGCAAAATGGAGAAATCGTTTTAACAAAGATCGCATAGAAGGCTTAAATGATAAAACCAGAAGTGGTAAACCAAAAAAATATGATGAATCAATACGAAACAATATTTTAAAATTAATTGAACAACCAGTTCCGAGAGGGCAATCAAATTGGGATGGAGAATCTATTGCCAAACGTTTAGGAATATCGCACGATATAGTATGGCGCATTTTGCGAAAAGAAGGAATTCAATTACAGAGAATGCGTAGTTGGTGTGTTAGTACAGATAAGGAATTTACAGCAAAGGCTGCAGATATTATCGGGCTATACTTAAATCCTCCTGAAAAAGCATTGGTATTAAGCGTTGATGAAAAACCTAGTATTCAGGCATTGGAAAGAAAAATTGGTTTTGTAGAAACATCAAGTGGTAAAATTGTAAAGGGATTACAAAGTACATATAAACGCAATGGCACCCTAAATTTATTTGCGGCACTTAATGTTGCTACTGGTCAAATAAAAGCAAAAACAACAAAACGACCTGACTTTCAGCAATTTTTAGACGATATTTTGCAGGGAATTTCTTCTGGTCAGGAAGTTCATGTCATTCTGGATAATTATTGCACGCACAAAAAAAATGAGGACTGGTTACAGAAACATCCGAATGTTTATTTCCATTACACACCAACTTCAGCAAGTTGGTTAAATCAAGTTGAAATCTGGTTTGGAATTTTAACAAGGAAAGCTTTACGCAGCGCAAGTTTTTCTAATACTGATGAGCTCAAAAAAGCGATAGAAGATTTTATTAATGGTTATAGTGAAAATTCCAAACCATTTGCTTGGAAAAAAAGAGAAGTAAGAGGGTCTCAATTAAGGAATACTATAACTAATTTATGCAATTAGACACTAGGTTTAATCAAGATATAGCTTCAGCTACTAATCGTTGATAACTCTCAAATCGCTCTAAACAAATATCCCCTTGCTCTACCGCTTGCTGTACGGCACAACCCGGTTCTGCTAAATGTCGACAATTGCGAAACCGACACTCACTCGCAAACTGTCGAAACTCAACAAAGCCACGCAAAACTTCTTCCCTTGTCACTTGCCATAAATTAAATTCACGAATACCGGGCGAATCAATCAAATAGCCACTGCTTGGCAAATGATATAAGCGTGTTGTCGTTGTCGTATGCTTACCCGCTCCCGACACAGACACTTCCCCAACACGAATTGGCTTTCCCTTCACCAAAGCAGCAATAATAGAAGATTTACCAACACCGGATGGCCCAACTAATATTCCAGTTTTATTCTGAATAAAGTCACTAAAATCATGCAGTCCCTCTTGCATATAAGTACTGGATAAAATAACGGCATAGTCAAGATTGCGATAAATAGCTAGACGCTGCTGCATTGCCACTTCTAACTCGGGAGTAAATAGATCTATTTTGTTAAGCACTAAAATAGGCTTAATTTTTAGTAATTCGGCTGCTACTATATAACGATCAATAAGATACTCAGAATAAAATACCGGCAAAGCCATAACAACCACAATAACATCGATGTTCGCCGCCGCGGGCTTTAATCTGCCACGCGAGTCAGGGCGCGTCAGCAAAGAATATCGCGGCAATATGTCTGTGACGGTACCAGACTCGCTATCTTCACGTTGCCAGAAGATACGATCACCCACCACAGGTATTTCCTGATTGCGATGTAAGTGACACGAAATAATGGCCCCGTCTTCGATTTCTACATCTACACGCTCGCCAAAGTAAGCAACCACTAATCCTTGTTGTTTTTCGGAGGTATTTTCATTCTTCATAGGTCTGTCATGTATTTTATTAAGTTTATGATAATATCAGGGTCTGGACAAAAACCTAAGGGTTATAATGAAAATTTATCTCGTAGGCGGCGCGGTTCGTGATCAACTATTAGGCCTACCTATAAAAGAACGTGACTGGGTAGTCGTCGGCGCCACACCTGCCGAATTAATTAAACAAGGATTCCGCCAAGTAGGCAAAGAATTCCCCGTATTTCTGCATCCCAAAACCAATGAAGAATATGCTTTAGCACGTATGGAACGCAAAACTGGCCCAGGGTATAAGGGGTTTACTTTCGATACTTCTCCCCATGTTACTTTAGAAGAAGACTTACAACGCCGTGATTTAACAATTAATGCCATGGCAAAAACTACGGAAGGCGAGTTAATCGACCCCTATCATGGCAAAGCAGACTTACAGCAACATTGGTTACGTCACGTATCTCCCGCCTTTGCAGAAGACCCCGTACGCATTCTCCGTATAGCACGTTTTGCTGCTCGTTTTGCTGCACTCGGTTTTCGTATTGCTCCAGAAACCATAGCCCTAATGAAAACCATGGTAATAGCAGGTGAAGTCAATGCACTGGTTGCCGAACGTGTTTGGAAAGAGTTAGAACGAGCATTGGGGGAAAGGAATCCTGAAGAATTTTTTCATGCTCTTGACCAATGCCATGCACTCACTATTTTATTTCCGCATCTTACAATGGATAGTCTAGGTATAGTCACGTTAAAACACACTGTTAGCATCACTACTGATCCTACCATACGCTTTGCCACCTTACTGCATGCGCAACCAGACCCCAAAACCACTATCTCTCAGTTATGCAACCGCTATCGTGTACCTGTCGAGTTTCGAGAGTTAGCGCTGTTAACAGCATTACATTATCGTTGTGCATTAATCTATCCGACGCTAACCCCCGAAGAATTATTACAGCTTTTTCTGCATGTCGATGCATTCCGCCGTGAACAGCGATGTAAAAAATTTCTCTTCGCTTGTGAGGCCATAGCACAAGCGCAGTCCCGCGCATTTAATAGCTCGGATTTTCTTCATCTTTATATGGCAGCAAAATCAGTGAATACTCAAGTTATTCTCGCACAAGGGTTAACTGGTAATGCTTTCGCTGAAGAATTGCATCGACAACGTGTAGCAGCGATTAAAGATAAAATGCTATAGTTAATGTATAATCCTAGAAACGGCAGTTGATTCACGATTTTAAATGTAACACTTTGACTGACCTAGGTCTTTCAAAAATTTTCGGATCACCAATCAGGTGACCGCTCAAATTTTTGAAAAACTATCTCAATCAATCTGTTACATTTAAAACTCGCGCCCAACTGCCGTTTCTAGGATAATCATCAACAGGATAAATTTCGTGAATAAGGAAAAAAAATACTCTCTGCTGCGCTTATTAAGAAAGGTTTTTTTAGCTCCACTCATCCTGTGTATAATTGGCAGTATATTATCCTTATTGTTCTTAGCAGATATTTACTATCCACAAACCTATTGGGATCATATCCTCACCATTACCAGCAAACTAGGATACGTCACTTTTGTCTTAGCGCTAATTCTGTTTTTTTATAACGTAGTTGCTACCATCAGCGATAACTACAAAAAGAAATATTTACATGAAAATAAAAAAATCGCTTACTTAGTCGCCTCCATCATCCACAAAGAATTACGACTGATCTTTATTTTATTTGCCGCATACACAATCATTTCACTAGCAGATCTACCTAAAACATATATCGAGGCCACGCATAAAACACTCTATGTAGCGTTGGTATGCTTAATTGGCTGGACCATCCTGCAAATTCTCACTGCTACTGAAGCAGTCATATATAGATATTCGACTACCTCGTCACAGATTAATATAAGAAAAAGAAAAGCCCTCTATACAAAAATGCATATCTTTAAAAGCATAGCAGCCACATTTGTTATTGTTATTACTCTTGCTGCTGCACTAATGGTATTTGACCATGTTAAAAACATAGGCATTAGCATACTTGCCTCAGCTGGGTTTTTAACTGCATTGTTAGGACTAGCCGCACAACGCTCTCTCAGTAGTATGTTTGCTGGTATTCAACTAGTCTTATCCCAGCCGATTAAAATTGATGATATTGTTATCATTGAAAACGAACAAGGCACTATTGAAGAAATTACCCTCAATTACATTGTTGTGAAATTGTGGGATGGGCGTAGAACCATTATTCCTATTCAATACTTTAATGAAAACCCCTTCCAAACACTAACCCATGCTGCAGGTAGCTTGATTGGCACTGTTATTGTATATACAGATTATATACTACCTGTTGAAGCTATCCGTGAAACCTTAAAGCACATTGTTGAAAACTCAGCCTGGTGGGACAAACAAACCGCCACAGTTCAAGTTCTCAACTTAAAAGAAACCTGCGTTGAGCTGCGTATTTTAATCAGCGCCTCTTCTCCCGACGCTCTATCCAGCCTACGCCTAGAAGTGCGAGAAAAATTACTCGAATTTATCCGCCAACATTATACTGAATGCTTACCTAAACAACGTATAACCATGCTAGGAGCTGTCGACAACACCCTTAAAAACACTATCCCGCCTACAACATAACCCAGAGTTAGGAGTTCCCGCTGAAGACGGTGAGCTGATCCTTCGCTAACGCTCAGGATGACAATTTG
>Ga0155554_136_pt3 | contig 44562 bp, 45 predicted proteins | sample RifCSPhighO2_12_FD_107211 | JGI IMG/M metagenome (GOLD analysis project Ga0155554, IMG submission 107211) | Gammaproteobacteria bacterium RIFCSPHIGHO2_12_FULL_41_20 | reverse complement strand
TGCGCTCGTTCATCGCTCACTATCTTCCAGCTTGTTAAAGAGCAAAACCTAAGAATCAGGCATTCTACTCGATGCCTATCCTTTGTCAACTGCCTTATTAAAAGATTATTAAAAAATTAATCTTATCTATTCTCATCCTTCTCACCTAACATTGCTTCGTATCTATTTGAACGCTATTGAAAGCTTCTTTGACAGCTTCAACATCATAGCCAAAATCTCGCGTAGCTTTGAGAACACCACAAGCGCCGTATCTAAAATTAGCAGAAGAAGTCCAATAATAAGCATTGGCGTGAACCACTAGCATAAAAGCCTTTCTAATATCCCAGCCAGGAGTTGTGCTAAGTAAGTAAAAAAATCGATTATATACACCACTACTGTGATGAACATCTAGAGAGTTATGATATTGCATAGCATCATCAATGGAACACGCATGGCCCGGTGGATTTATTCCTCGGCAATCTTTACTAGGTTGATCCATATAACGAAATGCATCGCCGCCTTCTTTGACAATAGCAGAACCAAGTGACCAGTCCACAAAACGATTCGCATAATACTCAGCTGCTTTTCCAGCTATATCAGAAAAGGACTCATTCATACCGCCAGCTTGCCCATAATATCGCAAATTAGAATGCTGCTCTGTAAATCCATGGCTAATTTCATGAGCAGTAATATCCAGAATAGTAAATGGATAATCGCTATCACTCCCATCTCCAAAATTCATCGTCCCACTATCGCCCTCCCAGTAAGCATTATCCATATCAAAATGCAAAATCATGGTAAGTCGCATAGGCGTATGATCTGGATTGATAAGTACAGGCACACCCACCCACTTTTCATACATATTTCTAGTGATTTCAGCATTGACCAAAGCATCATTACTAGGAGAATAAGCACCATTTGTTGCATCATAATCTCCATTCCAGTAAACCTGGTTATGTTCAGAATTCCTATCTCTACAGATATACGGAATAAGATCTTGGAGACTTAAACATTCTTCTGTCTGAGGGTTATATTTTTCACATTTTTGCACTAGCACATGGTTATTTTTCAAGTAGCACAGCTGCGCCACTGGATCTCGTTCTATCATAAAAAATGGAAAATGTTCAACGAGACCATCATAAATTAATTTTCCCATTCTAGGATTACCACCAAACCCACCGCCCCGGGCTTCTTCTAGAGGTTTTTCCGTTTTCATATCATTCCACTGCATATATATCTGCAGCGTAAAGGCATCAATGAGATAAGTGGGTTTTTCTGGTGGCTGTTTTTCGTTTTTTGCACGAGCAAGAAAATGAATGAGAAAAGCCCAGTGAGCTTTATTGTTGTCATCTATGTAGATAAATGGTTGAGCCTCAGAATGGTTTATTTGGATGGTTTTATCGCAACGCTGTTGATAATCCGCTAACGCCACTTGTAAAGCTTTTGCGGATTGTGTGGCCGAAAAAACAGCGTCAGGAGTATTCACTAAATCAGCATTCATGTCTTGATAAATAATACCATCCATTGAGCGAATAGGATGTTGTATATCACTCATAAGCAGAGAAAGAGATTTCTTGGTACTTGCCTGTGGAATATGTAAAACTGCATCACCACCCCAAACTGGATAGCCCTGATAGACTTCTTGAACACGAACATGCAGCGTGCGATTGAAATCAACTGCCCGATTTATTTCTTTTAACTGCGGCAATAAAGCATTTGAAGCATGGCTTGTATGCATGGATACAAAAGCAGATAGAACATGCGGCTGCTGCCGTGAAAGATCAATAGGGATGGCTGCTTGCGCTATAGAGGCAAGAATAAATAATGAAAATCCAATAACTTTATTTAAACGCATAGTGATATCTCTTATGAGCAAGTTGAAAATCACCGTCATTATCACCGCACTTTTGGTAAACAATCAGACATTGCAAAGTTTTATTCTGCGCTAAAGCACCTAAACCATCGAGATCAATATAATTATTCTGCACATTCAGATAAGTCAGCACTGTATTATTTGCAAAAGCAATAGCCCCCTTGCTACCAATATAGTTTCCCCCGATATCTAAATTGGTAAGCACTTTATTACTAGCTAAAGCAACGGCCCCTTGGGGACTAATGTTATTTCCCCTTACCCCTAATATTTTAATGCTTTTGTTATTAGCTAATGCAATAGCACCTTCATCACCGATAAAAGAGAAATTAACAAAAAGCGCAATTAAATGCGTATTCTCTGCAAATGCTTCTATCGCTTGCTGGTCAATAGTATTGCCGCTAATGTTAAGCTCAGTTAAAACCGCATTTTTGGCAAGAGCTAAAGCCCCGCTCGGTCCGATATTGTTGTTCCGAGGCCTTAAGTCCAAATTTTTAATTGAATCACTACGCGCTAAGGCTATCGCCCCTCCAGAACCAATATTTTGGTCACTTAAGTCAAGATAAACAAGGCTATGATTATCAGCAAATGCTGTTGCGCCTTTGTCGGTAATGTAAGAGGCACTATTAATAAGTCCACTAAGCACAAGGGCAGTAAGGGTAGAATGAGCAAGGGCACTGGCACCATCATCAGAGATAGGATTGTTTCCGAGGTTCAATTTTTGGAGAGAACGTTCTTCTGCAAGCATCTTAGCACCTTTATCCGTAATGTGATTACCGTAGAGGTCTAAAGAAGTAATTGCAGGATGATCTCTGAGAAAAGATAGCAGTGCTGGAATATCGTTATCCGCTAAGTCGAAGAGCGACAATATTAATGCATCTCCTTGTATATACCGAGGATAATCAATTGATCGAGAAAAAGAATTATGCGCAAAAAGCGAAAAAGAAAGAAAAATGGATAGAACTATTGTAAATAATAGGATTATCTTTTTCATTATCACTACTCGTTTTCTCTAATTAAAAACATTCTATTTCATGAAGATTCTCATTGTCTACTAAACCAGGAATTCTCGGTGAATAAAGAATGGCAAGCAAAAAGGAGGTATAACGCACAATGGCTTCCCCGCTAAAAGCATGCAGGGACAGGCTGCTTCCAGCCTCCTGCGCTTTATTTGTGCTTTTATACCTCCCTTTTGCTTGCCATTCTTTATTCACCGAGAATTCCTGCTACTAAACTAATAGAATGCCGCAGCGCAGAGCACGGAACCAGTTTAGATAGCTAGAATAAGGCTTTTTGGTGCGGAACACCCCCTGACAAAAGCACTCGGAAGCAAGCCCTGTGCCAGGTTAGTCTGCACCCCATATTGTTTCCTGTTCTAATATCGGTTAATTTTCATCTTCACCGACTATAAAAAAAGGTCACCCATTATGACGCAGAAGAAATCACCTACCCTAGAGGACTCACTAGCGGAAATCAGCGCATTGATAGAAAAAATGGAACATGGAGAGTTAACCTTGGAGCAATCATTAGAGCATTTTGAACGTGGTATTAAACTTATCAAGCACGCACAAAAAATCCTTACAGAAGCGGAACAAAAAGTACAAGTGTTAATGCAAAACAATGGCAATGAAGAATTAACTCCCTATGCAGTAGAAGATAAAGAAAATAATCATGGCACAGCCTAGACAATTGAAATCTCCTCTGCAAACCTTTACGGTACAGTGTCAGCAACGCCTAGAAAAACTATTTGCGTTATACCTCGACAAAATTTCCGTGCCCGCATTACGCAAAGCAATACAACATAGCGTATTCAGCCCAAGCAAAAATATCCGCCCTTTGTTAGTCTATGCTACCGGGCATGCCATTAGTGCCCCGGTGGATTGCTTGGATTTACCTGCTTGCGCTATTGAGCTTATACATACGTACTCGCTAATTCATGATGACTTACCCGCCATGGATAATGCGAATTTACGTCGCGGCAAACCTGCTTGCCATAAAGTATTTGGCGAAGCCATGGCAATTTTAGCTGGAGACGCATTGCAACCCTTAGCCTTTGATGTTATTGCGCAACATCCTGCGCCGCCCTCCTTGACTGAAAAGAATCGACTACAAATGATACATGTGCTAAGCCAGGCTGGCGGTCCTTATGGCATGGTAGCAGGCCAAGCATTGGATATAACTGCAATGCAAAAAACCATTGCACCGGATGAATTACATACTATCTATCGACTAAAAACTGGCGCATTGTTATCGGCCAGTGTCACACTTGCTACATTTTGCGTGAACAAAATCAATCTTGAGATAAAAAATAATCTAGCCTGCTTTGCTGATAACCTAGGCCTGGCTTTTCAAATCCAGGATGATATTTTAGATATGGAAAACACTGGAGTAGCCATAGGAAAACCACAAGGCTTGGATGCGGCCAATCAAAAAATAACTTATGCTGCCATACATGGTCTTGATACAGCCAAAAAGCATGTGGATGACTTATTTCATACCGCACTAGCGGCTATCACGCCCTTAGGAGAAAGAGCAGAGCTGTTACGAGAGTTGGCGATGATGGTATTAAAGAGAAGGCAGTAGACAAGAGTTTGTTAAGCCTTCTCTCTCTGTTTTGTTAGCCCCTTCTTCCTCAATGGGGTCAGGTGCTAACATGCAGTATGTTGCTGCCTGAAAATAAAACAACATACTGCATGTTAGCACCTGACCCCATTGAGGAAGAAGGGGCTAGAAGGCTAGGACAAAATCAGTGAATCGTTGTACTAGGGGGCTCAACGCCAAAAATAGTACGATACAATACGCCGTATATGCAGTAGCTCCAGGGCAATGTCCAAATTAATCCTAGAAATGCCGGAATACAGCTAATCAACACAATAATCATCCAGCCAACTACAGTAAAAAATATTTTAAACCAATGCTGGGTCACTGCTTTACGTGATACTTCTAAGGTATGCCAAATACCCATATCTTTTTCTGCCGCTAAAGCTAATACAAATTTATAGCATAAAACCAAATAAATACTAATCACCGCAAATACACCACCAAGCAGCGAATAAATACAGCGTAATACAGCGCCTATTTCCCCCTTTGCCAATCCCAACAACACCGCAGATAAAATAGCAAAAATACAAACGACCACAACGGCTACTACCCCGGCGCCGATGATATGCCACATTTTTCGATAATAGTCGATCACCATAGACGACCGCACTGTTTGACTAGCTACATGCTTTATCCCCATCATTAATAACCCTGCATAGAGCGGGTATTTTGCTAAAGTCACAATTCCATTTGCCACTGCAACAATAGATTGGGTAGAGTTTTCACCGAAAGCCGTGAGGGAAAGAAATCCGACTAATTTCGTTAAAAGTAGTAAAGCAATAGCAATAAGGACATAAATAATAAATCCACCCCATAATACCGCTTTAAATCCTTTTACCTTATGCCAGGCTTCTTTATATACTTCTAAAATAGCAAAATTATAAGGCGCAGCCACTCCATTCACTAAACGTCCTATTGAAGACATAACTGGTACTCCATCATCCATTATTGAGTATTTTTAGTTTAATACTGAAATAGTGATTACACCAAGAGTTTTTAGTCTGGTTACACCGCTACTACGATCCGCGTCCGAGTTGGAAGGGGTCAGGCCCCGATAAAACTGCGGGGCCTGACCCCTTCCAACTCTCCATTGCTAAACCTATAAGTCATATACGTAATGTAGACTACCAGTAGCATCTAGGCGATGATTCAGATACACTCGGCTTCGATATGGGAGCAGCTAAAGTGCATTATCCTAGGAACAGCAACTGGGTACGAATTTTAAACGCAAATCAACTGCCGCTTCTAGGATTATGCATTGCCCATTCTGTAACGCCAGCGATACCAAGGTAATTGATTCCCGCTTGATGCGCGAAAGCAACCAAACCAGGCGGAGACGTGAATGTTTTACCTGTGAAGAACGCTTTACTACTTATGAAACAGCCGAGTTATCACTACCACGTATCATTAAACGTGATGGACGACGTGATGTGTTCAATGAAGATAAGCTGCGTTCTGGCATGTTACGCGCACTAGAAAAGCGCCCAGTTAGCACAGAGCTAGTAGAAAGCGCCATTAGCCGTATCATGCATAAAGCATGGGCCACCGGTGAACGCGAGGTTTCCTCCGCGCAAATGGGTGATTGGGTCATGGAAGAACTGCGCCATCTAGATCCAGTGGCATACGTGCGGTTTGCGTCTGTTTATCACTCCTTTGAGGACATTCACGCATTTCGTAAAGAAATCAGCCGCCTAACTAAAAAAACAAAACGAGTAAAATCACATGCCAGAAAATAAGCGGATCAACCCCCAAGCCCGGCATAACGCACGACACTACGCAGTGCAAGCCCTTTACCAATGGCAATTAACTGGCGCATCAGGTACAGACATCGAAAATCAATTCTTAAAACACCAAATCAGCAAGCAAGTAGACCTTGAGTATTTCAAAGAATTACTCCATGGTATTGTCAGTGAGCAAAAAACATTAGACGAGCATATGCATCCTTATCTCAAACGCCAGTTACATGAGTTGGATCCTGTTGAACTGGCAGTATTACGCTTGGCCATTTATGAACTCACAAAACGCCCCGATGTCCCCTATCGAGTTATCATCAATGAAGCATTAGAATTAACTAAAAAATTTGGCTCGGTAGAAGGCTATAAGTTTGTCAATGGGGTACTAGACCAGGTGGCTAGAAAAATAAGAGCCCATGAAATAGGTGAAAAAAAGACGTCATCTTGAACGAATTTACAATCATTAAGCGTTTTTTCGCTAATCATCTTGCCTCTCGCACCGATGTCGCCATCAGCATTGGTGATGATGCCGCCATTGTCACCGTGCCAACCCAACATCAACTGGTAATAACTACAGACACGCTAGTGAATGGCATTCACTTCCCAGAAGACACTACACCCTATGACATTGGTTATAAGTCTCTTGCAGTAAATTTAAGTGATTTAGCCGCCATGGGAGCGACACCTGCTTGGGCTACACTCGCACTAACTTTACCCACCGCCGAGCAACTATGGTTAAGCGAATTTTGCCGTGGTTTTTTTGAGTTAGCAGATTACCATGCAGTGCAACTCATCGGCGGCGATTTAACCCATGGCCCATTAACCATTACCGTGCAATTACATGGCTTGATCCCTTGTAATCAAGCATTATTACGTTCAGGAGCAAAAACTGGAGATAGCATTTATGTCACAGGCACCTTAGGTGATGCAGGATTAGGATTGTGTTTTCTACAAAAGCAAATCTTGCTACCGCCACAGCATCAAACAAAGCCACTCCAGCAGTTCTATCATCCTGAACCACGCCTACCATTAGGGGAAAAGCTGCGTCATATTGCCCACGCAGCTATTGATATTTCTGATGGCTTTGCTGCAGATTTAATGCACATCTTGGAGCGCAGCCAAAAAGGCGCTATCATCAATGTGGATAATCTGCCGTTATCTGCGGCAATGCTGGCTACCCTCTCTGCTGATCATGCTATCTCGCTCGCATTAACAGCAGGCGAAGATTTTGAGCTATGCTTCACTGCTCCAGCAGAAAAACATGCCCAAATCATGCATCTTGCCACACAACATTGTCCTATTACGCAAGTAGGTATAGTAACAGAACAAGCAGGGCTAATTTTACAATATCGCGATGGAAGTAAATATCATGGGAAAACACAAGGCTATCAACATTTTTAATTGGCTACAAAAAAAAATAATTCCATCACGCAGCTTGCCACCCATTCCTGCTGCTATCTGGCAAAAACCCTCTTATTTTGTGGCATTTGGCTTTGGTACTGGCGCACTACCGATCGCCCCTGGCACGTTTGGTACGCTCATTGCCATCCCGTTTTATCTATTACTACAACCGCTGCCCTTCTACGCATATCTAACTATCGTGTTACTCTGCGCAATAGTAAGCATGAAATTATGTGATATTCTGAGTAAAGAAATCCACGTTCATGATCATCCCGGCATGAATATTGATGAAATTATCGGCTTTCTTGTGACTATGATTCATGCACCACCACATTGGCTGTGGATAATCGTTGGATTTGCTTTATTCCGTTTGTTTGACATTTGGAAACCTTGGCCCATCCACTGGCTTGACCAAAAAGTTCCTGGCGGCATAGGTATGGTATTGGATGACATTCTGGCCGGTATATATGGACTGGTGATTATTCAAGCTTTAGCATGGTCAATAACCACCGCTGTGCCGTAACACAACACTTCCGTTGCTGCATAACGTCCAGACAAATCAGAAGCATCATAACGCATGCCAATAATCGCATTCGCTCCCATTTCTACCGCATGCTGGATCATTAACTCATAAGCTTGTTCACGTGCTTGTTCACACATTTTTGTGAAAGCACCAATCTGACCACCAACAATATTTTTAATGCTACCGAAAAAACTTTGCATAATAGTCGGTGAACGCACAATAATGCCACGCACAATACCTTTATATTCCACAATACGACATCCTGTCACATCCATAGTCGTAGTAACTAGCATAAATCCTCCCTTATATTAAGTATGAAAATCCATGTTTACTCAATATTCTGCACTTGCTCGCGCATTTGCTCAATCAATACCTTCAATTCTACCGCCGCATGAATCGCATCAGTTACCACCGCTTTCGAACCCAAGGTATTGGCTTCGCGATTCAACTCTTGCATGAGAAAATCTAAACGTCGTCCAACCACACCACCTTGCTTTAAGACGCGCTGAATCTCACGAAGATGTGTTTCTAAACGTTCCAGCTCTTCCATCACATCTATTTTTTGCGCGAATAACACCATCTCTTGCTCTAAACGATTTGCATCCAAAGTCACTTGCGCATCGACAAAACGCTGTAACAATTGTTCGCGTTGCGCACGAATAACATCCGGAGCACGTTGTTTAACCTTCGCCACTTCTAACTGCATGGCATGCACACGCTGTAAAAATAATTCTTTTAGTTCTTGTCCTTCACGCGCACGTGCAGCTAATAAGTCTTGTACCGCTTTTTCTATCAAAGCAACCATTTCTACTTGTATATCTGCCGTATCCATCTCTGTGGTTTTTAACACTCCAGGCCAGCGCAAAATATCTATTGTTGAAGCTGGTGCTAAATTCATACAAAACTCAGAAACCACCTCACTTGCCTGCGCAAGCTGTTTCACTAATGCCGTATGCACTACCATATCAGTCTGTAAAACTTCACTAGGTTGATAGCGTATCTTACATTCTACTTTTCCACGCTTTATCTGTTGCTTTAAACAATCACGCACAGCACCTTCCAAAACCTGTAACATCTCCGGAAGATAAACACTGATTTCTAAATAACGATGGTTAATAGATCGCAACTCACAAATAGCGCCACCCCAATCTCCTTGGCTCTGCGCACGCGCAAATCCTGTCATGCTATACAACATGCTTCACCTCGTTTATCAAAATATGCCCTCCTGGAGTTCCTGCTGAAGACGGTGCGCTGATCCTTCGCTAACGCTCAGGATGACAATTTGGCAATTAAACTATCAAATTGTCATCCTGAGCGTTAGCGAAGGATCAGCGCACCGTCTTCAGCAGGAACTCCTGCACCTTCTCTCTGTGAATAATACTGGTGATGCCACGCTTTTGTAGGCGCTGCTGCATGGCACGTGCTTGTACTTGATTCGTAAAAGGACCTTGTTGCACTCGATATAAAGTACGTTTGTTTTTTGCTGTTTTAACAACCTCACTGGCAAACCCCACCTCTGCCAAAGCAGAACGCAAACGTGCTGCGCCACTAGCTTCCTCAAAAACGCCCAGTTGCACCATATATCGCTCGCCCGCATCGGGTAATTCTGCATTGCCATGCTCTACAGAAAGCATAGGGTTTTTAATCACCGTTTCGGTAGAAACAACGGTAGCAGCCATCGTTGTTGGCACATTCACCGCAGCAGAAACCGGCGGTGGTAATGACGGCAGTGGCACTTCCGCATTGGCTAATGCCGTGTAAAATTCAAAATGAATAGGTGGTGGTTCGCTAGGTCGGTTAACAATACGTTTTACCTTAGCCAGTACAGGGGAAGTAGGTTTATGCCATAACTGATACAACCAGTGTGAAAAACGCATCCCATAATCAACAAATAGATGTGAAGACGATGATTGTTTATATATTATACCGCCGCCCATACCTACCACAATACTCAGCGACAATATAGTTAACAAGCCACGCCATTGCCTTTTTGGCAAAGCACGTCTTGCTGCAAATACTTGTTTTTTTCCATCCCTAGTCATATTCATTTACATGCTATCCGGAGCCTGTACACCTATTAACTTTAATCCATTTATTAAGATTTGACGAGTAGCAGTAATCAGCGCCAAGCGTGCGTAACGCAACCCAATATCATCTGTTAAAAATTGATGTGAATTATAATAAGCATGAAAATCTGTAGCTAGGTCACGCAAATAATGAGTAAGCAAATGTGGTTCGTACTGTAAGGCTGCATTAGCAATAACCTGTGGGTAGTGTCCTAATCGAGTCAATAACTGGCGCTCGTAAGATTCTGTCAGTAAGTGTAAATGTGCCAAGCCTATGGTTTGATCATACTGACCACCGCGCTCTGCTAACTGCCGAAACACACTACAAATACGTGCATGTGCATACTGGATGTAGTAGATAGGATTATCATTTGATTGCGATTTTGCTAAATCTAAATCAAAATCCATGTGTTGCTCGCATTTACGCATCACATAAAAAAATCGAGCAGCATCATTCCCAACTTCTGCACGTAACTCACGCAAGGTTACAAACTCCCCACCTCGGGTTGACATTTGCACTTGCTCTTTGCCTCGATATAATGTGACAAATTGCACGAGTTGCGCAGAAAAATTATTAACATCAATGCCGCCTGCTTGTAACGCTGCACGCACACGCGGTACATAGCCATGATGATCAGCACCGACAATCCAAACCTCCTTATCAAACCCACGATGAAACTTATCGATATGGTAAGCTGCATCATTAGCAAAATAAGTACGTTGGCCATTAGAGCGCTCAATGACACGATCTTTTTCATCACCAAAATCGGTGGAGCGAAACCAATAAGCACCTTCGCGCTCATACACATACCCCTGTTGCTTCCATGTCGCTATCAAATTATTGACTACATCCGTCTTAATAAAATCACGCTCAGAAAACCAAGTGTCAAACACTACGCCTAATTCCACTAAATCATCATGAATATCTTGCTGTATAGCATGCAATCCGCAATCAAAAACCACCTTGTAGCCATCCCCCAATAATTGCTGCGCACGTATTATTAATGCATTGATATACTCTTCTTTATCTCCGCCTTCTGGTTCATCTCTGGGTAAATCTTTAAAAACTACTGCCGCCGCCATATGCAAACGTTTGTCTTGCTGTGCATGTAATACCTTGGCAATATCTACCACATATCCACCGCGATATGCATTAGTAGGAAAAATAATAGTCTCGCCACACAACGTGAGATAACGCAACCAAACACTGGCCGCCAAAATATCCATCTGCCGGCCTGCATCATTCACATAATATTCTTTATGTACACTAAACCCCACTGCTTTTAATAGGTTTCCTACTGTGTCACCGTATGCGGCATGACGGCCATGACCCACATGCAAAGGTCCCGTAGGGTTAGCAGACACAAATTCAATGTGCACTCGCTTACTTTGCCCTAATTGGCAATGACCAAATTTATCTTGAGCAGCTAAAATGGCAGGAACAACATCGGACAGCGCTTGCATAGAGCTAAAAAAATTAATAAATCCTGGACCAGCAATTTCCACCTTGGCCACGTTGGGTGAAACAGGTAAAGCGTGCACAATTTTTTCTGCTATCTCACGTGGCTTACGTTGTAATGGTTTGGCTAAAACTAAAGCAATATTCGTAGCAAAATCACCATGCTGTTTATCTTTGGTCGTATCGATCTGCAAAGGCGGAATAGAGCTCAAGGAGAACTCCCCTTGGGCCTGCAATGTGTTTAATGCCGCTAAAATTAATTCCTCGAGATGTTGTTTCATAAGATTGTATTCTTTTTCAAAGGTGTACATAGCTCAGGAATTTCTATACATAGGTACAAACTTTAAAGCATTTTTTTTTACAGTGCTAGCACAACGATTCACTGATTTTGTCCTCCTGGCGTCAATTACTTACTCAACCTGTACAATAGCTTTTAATAGAGATAAATGCCCACATATAATGTAGGATATTGTCTATTAAAAAGCCGGGAAATTTCGCTTTATTCGCTAAGACACCTGTATCCAATCTTAACAAAAATCTATGTAATTAGTTGAATATTATGGTTATTATTCAATCCAAGCCATTGCCTGCCCCTAGTAAAAAGAAAATTAACTGCAGCCATGCCGCGTAAAATAAGCTTCTTCTGATAAAGAAAAAGTTATACTGGCTCTCGTAGTCATGGATTGACTACTGTATTGCAAAAAGGATTTATGCAACCACTCCTCGTTTTGTGTGTTCATGGATGGCATTTTTGGCATGGATTGCCAAACCTGAGTTGAGCATTTTGGGCGATACTCCCCGTATCGCCCGTTTTTTTTCAAAATTTTATTCAGCTGGCTGCGTATGTTTACAAGTAACTCGAGGGCAAACCAACTCTTTACCACGTTTCTTCGTTACTTTTAACGTCATAACAGGCCAAGCGCATTTTGGGCAAGCTTGTGCAACTGGTTCGTTCCACAGTGCGTATTTACAATCAGGATAACGAGAACAAGAGTAAAACACTTTTCCTCGTCGCGATTGTCGTTTCACAATCTTGCCTTGCTGACATTCCGGACACTCCACCCCCGTGTCAGCGGGTTTTTGCAGGGATTCAATATGCTTACAACGCGGATAATTACCACAACCAATAAATTTCCCATAACGCCCTTGCTTAATTTGCAATGCTCCACCGCAATCAGGGCATTGTTTATCGATAGCAGGTACAGAAGGCTGCTGTTCTTGCTCGCCTTTTTCCTCATGTAATGCGCGTGTATACGTACACTCGGGATAACCCGTGCAGCCAATAAATCGATCACGTTTACCTAAGCGCACTACCAAGGGCTTAGCACATTGGGGACAAGCCTCATCCAAGATTTCTTGCCGCACATCGCTACGCTTAACAGTCTCTAACACTTCATCAACTTGATTTTTGAATGGATCCCAAAAATGCTCTAATAATGGCACCCACTCTTTTTCGCCACGAGAAATATCGTCTAACTCATCTTCTAGTTGTGCCGTAAACCCATAATCCACATAACGAGTAAAATGTTGCGTTAAAAAACGATTCACAATACGGCCCATATCTGTCGGACGAAACCGTTTATTTTCTAAAATTACATATTCGCGTGATTGTAGTGTATACACAATCGATGCATAGGTAGATGGGCGGCCTATACCATATTCTTCCAAAGTTTTAATCAACGTGGCTTCTGAATAACGCGGTGGTGGCTCAGTAAAATGTTGATGACAATGCAGTTCTTTCAAGACTACCTCATCCCCTTCTTGCAAAGGTGGAATAAGGTGCTCGTCAGACAATTCCTCTGGCTTGTCATCCGTACCTTCTTGATATACCCGCATAAACCCAGGATCAGTGATCACCGAACCGGTTGCACGGAGCACATGCTTACTACCTGCTGCTAAATCAACAGCTACCGTATCAATAGTTGCCGATATCATTTGACAGGCAACTGTGCGTTTCCAAATTAACTCATACAATTTATACTGTTCTGCAGAAAGAAATTTTTTTACTTGCTCTGGCGTACGCTGTACAGAAGTAGGACGAATAGCTTCGTGTGCTTCCTGAGCATTTTTCGCCTTTGTTTTATAGAGGCGTACTTCATCGGGCAATTGATCTTTACCATAACGTTCTGCAATCAAAACGCGAATTTCATCGATAGCTTCTTTGGCTAAGTTAACCGAATCAGTGCGCATATAACTAATCAACCCCACCAAGCCAGAATCTAGCTCCACACCTTCATACAACTGTTGGGCAATACGCATAGTACGCTGCACACTCATACCTAAATGTCGTGCTGCTTCTTGTTGTAAAGTAGACGTAATAAAAGGTGCAGCAGGGTGCCGTTTGCGTTGCTTCTTCTCCACTTTTGCGACTGTCAGCTTACCCTTGGCCGCTGTTAATACCGTCTTTTTTACTTTCTCGGCTTGCTCTTCATTAGTAATAGAAAACTGCTCTAGTTTCTCACCTTCATACACCGTCAACTTCGCTGAAAATACACACTGCGCCGCTTCGGTATCAGCAGCAAGATCCCAATATTCTTGACTAACAAAACGTTCTATTTCTTCCTCACGCTCTACAATCATCCGCAGCGCAGGACTTTGCACACGCCCGGCTGACAAACCATGTCTCACCTTGCGCCACAACACTGGGGAAAGATTAAAACCCACCAAATAATCTAAAGCACGTCGTGCTTGTTGCGCATTAACAAGATCCATAGAAATATCACGTGGATGCGACAAGGCGGCTTGAATAGCTGAGCGCGTAATTTCATGAAACACTACACGATGTACCGGTTTCTTCTTTAATACATTGCGCTCTTGTAAAATCTCATACACATGCCAAGAAATAGCCTCTCCCTCACGATCAGGGTCTGTAGCTAAATATAATGCATCAGCTTTCTTCATGGCATTCACAATATCATTTACATGTTTTGTGTTTTTTTCGATAAGCTCATAATGCATAGCAAAGTGCTTAGCCGGGTTCACTGCGCCTTCTTTCGGCAATAAATCACGCACATGCCCATAAGAAGCTAAAATTTTAAATTCAGCTCCCAAATATTTTTGTATGGTTTTTGCCTTAGCGGGTGATTCTACGATAACAAGATGATGAGCCATGGAAATCAAAGTTCCTTTTAATAAAAAGTGGTATGGTAAATAACGGTACTATATTGCTACACGCTCAACCCTAATCAATGCAAAACCTCAAAAGCTTCGGATAAAACCATATCCTGCAGAAGAGATAAAGCTGATTTTTTATCCGGTTGATTGAATAAAGCAATAAGCACTACCCACTTAATTCGTCCTAAATCTACCTCACGCACATCCAATGCCATGAGTCGATCAATGACAACTTCCCTTGTCATTGGATCAAGTACACCCAATTGTTCTAGGTAAAGCAAAAATCCGCGTGCTTCTTGGCTAATGTGTTCACATTCCTCTGGCATATAGTGTCGAATAGCCTGGGAGCTTAACCTTCCACCTGCTGCCACTGTTTGCTGCACTCGGCTTAACCCCTCCAACCAATCTAATGCGCGGTTTATTTCTTGTCGATGAAAACCGACTTGCTCTAACTCAATAATCATCGCGTCATAATCAACAAACAATGACACATTATTCCCCATGTAATTTTCAAAAAGATACATCAATACATCAAACATATTTTTTCAACTCACTTCTCAATAAAGGTTAGGTAATAACACGTACATAACCGCCACTCACAGCTTGTATATACCCTTGTAATTCTAATCTTAAAAGCATGGAGGAAAGTTCGTTCGCCGTCAACCCACTACGTAGCATAATGACATCTAATGCGGTTATTGCAAAATCAATCTGTGTTAACAATCGCTGATAGGACAAATCTAAAACAGGAAGAGTAGATTTAGCAACAGTTTTTTTTGTATGGCCAATAACTAAATGATTCCATGGCGTTAATTCTTCAAAAATATGTTCTGCAGTCTCAACTAATTTTGCCCCCTGCCGAATCAAATGATGGCAACCACGCGACAATGGATGATGAATCGATCCTGGAATAGCAAAAACTTCCCGACCCTGTTCCAAAGCATGTCGCGCTGTCACCAAGGAGCCGCTTTGCAATGCTGCTTCCACCACTAACACCCCTAAACTCAAACCGCTAATAATGCGATTACGCCGAGGGAAATGCCTACCTTGTGGCGCTGTTAATAACGGCAGCTCCGATACTAATGCACCTTCATTAGCAAGAATCTGCTCGGCGAGCTGTCGATGAGTTTTAGGATAAATACATTTCAATCCCGTACCAAATACCGCGATTGTCACGCCAGAAACAGCTAATGCACCGCGATGACTTGCGCCATCAATACCCAACGCTAATCCGCTAGTCACCGCCAATCCATGCTGCGCTAAATGTGAAGCAAATCGTTCTGCGGTTTGTATACCTATCGGTGTTGGCGTCCGCGCACCCACTATTGCCAACTGCGGCAATAGACAGGCTTGGGCATTACCTTGTACATATAAAACCAATGGCGGATCGGCAATTTCCTTTAATAAAGATGGATATGCTATATCAGTTAGGGTGATAACATGACAAAGTGTATTCCGCCAGCGTAACACCGCGTCCACTGCATGCCAATTTGGATGATGTATTGCATGAATCTCCTCTGCAGATAAACCAAGGCGTGCCAATTCTTGTGAAGAAGCAGAAAAAAGATTAGCCACATCCCGTCGGGATGTAATCCAGTTTAATACGGTTTGATAATGTAACCCTGGCGTGAGCGTGGCGGCTAGCCAGTAAGATAATTGTTGTTCGGTCATAAGGAAATAAATTTTTACGCTTTAGGTTTACGCGTAGCACCTGAGATTTTTGCGCCTGCTGGGAGCGATGTATCTCGCATACCCTGGAGACTGGAAATTTGTTCATTCAGCGCGTCTACTACTTTAACATGGCGAGAATAGAAGTCTTCTGTACGCCGATGTTGTTGTGGCCACAGAATACACTTTTGTAATAACCCTATCAACTCATCTCTATTCGGTACCGTTTGCCGCACCCTATGTGTTTGTAATTCTCCTTGTATCCCACCAAAAAAATGATAAAATTCGTCTGTACAATTAGACTGTCTAGAAAAAGAGTCTCGCCCAAACTTGGCTAAACTCGGGGGATTTAAATAAATCTGCTCAATCCACTTATAAAGCTCCTCTAACTCTTGTGAGTCAATAATAGGCTTCTCGCCTGACTCTATCTTAGCAAAAGTGCCATACCCCATAGTCTGCGCGGATGGTTGTAAGCGAATTGTTTCAGATTTTTTTCCCATAACCACTCTATAATTTGATTAACCTTTTTTAATTATAGCAGTGGCTAAACCTAGAAACGGCTGTTGATTCACGGTTTTATGTAACACTTTGTTAAACAAAATGTTTTCACCCCGGCAATGCTATGTATTTTAGGGTCTGTTGGTATTACTTTCTTGTCTCATTGCAGGAGCTCTAACCATAGCACTTGGGGTATTCCCTCCTCCCGCTACTGGCAATAATCTGGATGTTTCACTTGGCTCAGGACAAGGTCGATAACCCAAAACATAGGCTACCTGCCCAGTGGTACTTGGTTTATTATTAGAAACCATAGGTAATCTCGTAGGATTTGCATCCAACTCCACCCCCCGTTTTCGGGCCAAATTTGTACGAACGCGATCAACGATCTTGCACGCTCCGCCGACAAGGGTTGCGCCTACTGCTGCAGCTACAACCGCAATAGTTGTCATCCCTATGGCCACCGCGGCAGTACCGGTTACCCCCGTGATAACCGTAACCGTCGCCGCCACAGCCGCCACAGCCGCCACAGCACCAAAGCTAAAAATACTGCCGACTACAATTCCTGCTACTAATAAACCGCCCAATAAAATTTTCCACCCATGCCTACGCCAAAAACCAGGCTGAGTTGCGGGAAGAGTAGACGTCGGGTGATGTCGCTGCATATAAGCTGCTTGCACACGCGTAACTACTCGTTGGCGCTGTACATAATAATCAGCTACCTCTTTCTTTAATTGTTGAACTTGTTCCGTTTGTTGCTGTTGTGTACGTTGCAAATCCTTTACTTGGCTTAATGCTGCTAGTCTGGATTGTTGCTCTCGGTATATTAAAGTAAGTCCTTGCTGAAACTCCTGCTCCCCTCTATACAAGCCCTGCAGCGCCTGAATAGATGAAGGCCGTGGCCTGTCCACATATTCCTGAAATTGCTGCCAACCTCGCGCGAATTCACGCGCTCTCTTACTTAATTGCAACAAAAAATTTTGGCAATACAGTATTTCATCTTGCAACTGTTTTTCAGCTCTTGAAACATGCCGTATACTCACCCCAAACAGATATGCATATTTCTGCTCTAAACAGCGTAAAAAACAAGGAATAGCCTGCTCTAAATTAAGCAATGGTGCCTTAATCTCTGCCGCTACCATAGCCCAATATTTACCGAAAAAAAATGAGTCTTGCTCGTCGCAACAGTCTGCTAAAATTCTCATTGCGGGCTGCATTTGTTTTATAGAAAAAATAACGAGTTGATAGATATCCCACATTTTCTGGGCGTTACTTGTCACAAGTTGTAACTGTCGTTGCATATCTTGTAAACGCTGCCGCCCATCTTGTGCGCTCTGTTCACAGGCTCGTTGCGCTTCATCACAAATTTGTTTTTTGTCAACAACGTCCTGCTGCGCTGCATCCACTTTCTGTTGACAAGCGTCATATTGTGTTAACAATCGTTGTAGTGACAACAGCCCTTCATCAACATGCTGTCTTAATTGCTGCTGTTGTAAAGATAAATTTGGATTATAGGATTGAAGCTCAGCAATATAAGCCTTTAATTCAGCCGGCGGCTCTTGCTGCACAGTAGAAAGGTCAATATCAAGAAATTCACCTAACACAATAGCAGCTACATCCACATCAGAATTAGCTACTACTCTCTCTTCTACCCAGCTATTATCCACCTGACGCAAGGCATTGCAATGCCTGCTAACCGTTTGTTGTAATGCGACAATGTTGCGCTGATGCTGTTCCATGCCCTGCGGTATAGCTTGTCGACGTTGGCGAAATCCTTCAATCTTGTTGTTTATGCTCTCTAATTCATCTCGCCACTGTGCCAAGTCTCGTTCATAAGCGATTTGTTGCCAAGAGTTAAGAGGATTTATATCCCGGCTTAATTTTTCTAAATTAGAACCCGCTTGCAACAATGCGTCTTGTGTTGCAACAGAATCAGCCTCTTGTTGTATAATAGTTTGATGTACTGATGATATAATTGCAGAAACTTGCGTAGCTTTACCAACTGCAGCATTCGCATTAAAAAAATTTTCAGCTTGGCCTCCGCCATTCCATATTCGTAGCTGAGTCAACACAAAACACAGCTTAGCTAAGGGGTGATAACACGCCGCTATTGCATGTAACAGGCGTATTTTACGGTCATGCAGTACCCCCCCTCCTATAGCCGCGCGTATTAACGCATCCATTTCTTTATCTATTGATTGGAAAAACGCGTCTAATTCTCGTACATCTTTAAAGTGCTTACGTTGTATATTACCCCATACGAGATAAAACGCCTGGACTTGAGCAGTATAAGGATCTTTAAGCTGTGCTGTATCAATAGGAAAACTACTTTGTCCTCCCGCAAAGCAAATAGCGAAGCGTGTTTCCATTGTTTGCCGAATCAACTCCAGCAATTGCGGAAGCATGTCAAAATGTTCCGCTAAGGTCGCCCTATCCTTTTGTTGTATATAACTATCTAAGGTTTGTATTCGTGAAGAACGCATAGATACACCCTCACACGCCCAGATTATTCCATAATCATGGCAAATAAGGTAAGAAGTCAAACGTTGCGTATTACAAAGCAATAATTTCTAGAGATGGAAAGTGCTTACTCAATAACTCTATGTCTTTCTTTAAAAATAATAGCTTAAGATTCGGGCCAGCATCCTGCGTAAAATAAACAACCAACCCCGCGCTACGCAATTGCCAAATAGCATGCATAGCTGCCGTCGTTGCAGGTAAAGAGTAGCTAATAGGCGGCCATGCGCTTAACATCGTCGCATGCATGGCTAAAGCATTGGTTTCTGCTGCTGCACCTAATGCAGAAATGTCTTGTTGATTAATAGCTTGTTTAATTGCCAGCAAATCACGCTGTACTTGCTCAGGCCAACTCCGATACAACACACTGGTTTCACGGGTGCGCTGCATGGCTTCTCGAGAAGGGATGGGTTTGGCCTCATGACTCACCACATGCAAACCAATACATAATTCCGGCCAAGCTGCACTGAATGGTTCACTATAACTATCCATACCATCTGCTTGTATACCTGCGTGCCACTCTACAAAACCAGACCAAAAGGACCGGCTCGCACTGCCACTGCCTAAACGGGCTAAAATAGATAAGTCTTGCAACGACAAGCCCCAGCCATACAATTTATTTAATGCGGCAACGAGTGATGCAAAACCACATGCCGACGAGGCTAATCCAGCAGCCAGTGGAATATTCATGTTGATATCAATACGCAAACTAGGCTGCTGTTGGATGCGAAATAAGTCTAAAAACTCTACCACTCGCTTACCAAAACGTGTCGTCGTCTCTAAAGGGCTACCATTCAGTATCAATACATCTTCTGCCTCTGACAAAAGCCGTAATGTCGTACTCGCTCCCTTGTTTCCAAGGGAGATAGACAAGCTGGAGGTTACAGGTAGATTCAACTCAGTATCTCGTTTACCCCAGTATTTACATAATGCAATGTTAGTAGGCGCAAATGCCGTGGCTTGTTCATGCTGTGGCGCATGTAGATAATACTTGCCGAGTAGTAATTGAATAATGTCTTTTTTATGCATAAGCCCTTACTTCCCACAAGGGTGTGAGCTGTGATTAATGTCATGCTCACACCCTCCCACAACGCTTTTCTGTAGGACAAAAGAAATTCACTCTGCAAACACCAATACGCCCTGCGCAGACATATCTACAGAAATAGAACATACTCCATTTTCTATAAATATTAAATTATCGCTCTTCCCCCAGCCAATCACACAGTCGCCTAATCCAGAACCGGATATTTTTGCGCCGCTAATAGTCGATTGCTGGCATAAATACGCTACTAGCTTATTCAACAAAGGATTGCTAACACCCAATTCTTCCATTAATCCTTGTTGCCTATTCATGATCTCACCGCAAGCAGTGATTCTTCCCGCGCGTAATAATTGTATTGCTTGCTGAGTACAAGCGCCAATGCGCAAACAAATACGCTGCAATATGTCAGGACATGCAGCAAAAGTATTTTGCACGTGTTTTACCACTTCTACGGTCGGTGTTTTATATCCAGAATACACAACGGTTAGCGGATGCAGCTGCGAAAATGTCTCTACCTGTAAGGGTTGCGCGCAATATGCAATCATACCACCATACACAGCTGCGGCAACATCTGCGCCCGACCCTAATCCCTGCACCGCACGAATCACCGCTATGGCTGCATTTGTTAACTCATTCTTATCCATAGAATAAGACAGCCATGCACGAATCACCGCCACTGTGGCTACCGTTACCGCTGCGGAAGAGCCCAAACCCACTTGATCAGAAAATTCTGACTCGATCACTAATTCACAGCCCGTTTGTAAATTCGCGCGATAGTGAACAAGTGCACCAAGTACAAACTGCAAAGGCTTAGTAACTGCTAATTGATTTAATTGGGTAGTAAATGACCCTTTGTCAGAGCGAATCACAATTTGCTGATCGGTACGTGGCAGCAACGTCACCGTAATACGCTTACTCAATGCACATACTAAGGCTTTTTCTCCGTGCAATACCGCATGCTCACCAAGCAACATCAAAGAACCGGGTGCAGAGGCTTGATAACTAACCAACATGTACGCCTCGCGACTCCGGTAGTACTGGCATTAATGTATATTGATACTCCGCACACAAGGCAGTTAAACGATCTATATCCTCCGTAATCACCAAAACAATGCCGGCTTGATCACCCACTACTGCGCCAGCACCACAAACCTTGGCCACATCACCCCCAGCTTCAATCTGGGCAATAAACTGTTGCACGCATTGCGGAACCACCTCAATGTCAACTAATAAGCGATGATTGTCTTGAATGGCAGTTTTCAATGTGGTCGTACACGCTTGTTGTAATGCCGCATCCATCTTATTTGTCACCGTAGCGAAATCATCTGCGAATAATCCTGAGCGAAAATACGGTGCCACCTTTTCAACACAGTGACCGGTTGAAGTGGCGGGTGTCCCCGTATTAACCAGATACAAAGGCATACTTGGCAACGGACGAGTCTCCATAGTATCGCCATGCATATAAATACATCCCCCTTGCAATGACACGCGCAAATCCAAGCCGCTGGATTGTCCGTGCTGCAGATTTTCAGCAGCTAGAGCAAGATGAAATAATGTCTCTGTTGATAAATCTAAATGTAAATGCTGAGCAATAGCATAAATCACACTAATAATTGTCGCTGCAGATGAACCCATGCCACACCCCATAGGGATATCCGATTTCACGTAAATCTTCATGCCATGTGGTAAGGTGATATTTAGAGTTTCAAAAAATAATCCAAACGCAACTTGTGCTAGTTCAAATGGTTTATGCAGAACCTCACGAATACTAAAATGCCCTTCTTTAAATTGGTGATATTTACGTTTGATTTTATCCTTCATACGCCGCAATGTAGAAAAACTCAAATGACGTCGATAAGGTAAATCTGCGAAATCAAAAGCAATACGAGAAGATAATTCACGGGTAATTGATGCTGTCGCATATCGATTCACCGCTAACGCTAATGCCGGATTACCATAAACAACTGCATGCTCGCCAGAAAGAATTAACTTTCCAGGCGCCAACACCGTCATGCAAGATGGATTAGGAGTTTGCATATTTTTCGTAAATACGTTTATGCCCTTCCAATCTGGCTAAGCGAAACAAACCAGTTTGGTGATGAGGAATCGCATGCGTCCCTCCATCTTCTGGATACTGGAAAGAGTAAAATGTTGCATACTCATCGTAAGAAAGTGGTTGCCGCCGCTGTAACAAACGTTGATGATGTTGCGTATCCAGCGCTTGGCGATAACCTGATCGCACCACACCACTGAAATACTCTGCCACGCAACCCGAACCATAGCTATAAAATCCTATGCGCTTACCACTTAAATCTGCCACTGCAGAATCCAGCAGAGAGGCTAAACCAATATAAAGTGATGCAGTATAACTATTGCCAATCTGCCGACCATACTCTAAAGAATCACGAATATGCTGGGTAATGACATCAGCCTGCAAATGCTGATAATTATTAATTTTTACAAAGTGATGATGCGCTTTTTCTACTAAACGTGGTACCGGCGTGTGATAACAATAATAACTATGATCATCAAACCCACGACCGGATAATTCTTGGTATTGTTGCCAAGTTTTTTCTAACATGGCCATGTATAACTTGCTAGAGTATTTCCCCTCCACTAATGCTTCATTACGATAATTCGGCCGCCAAAAATCCATCACATTTTCTGTGACAATACCATATTCTGGTTCCAGCGCTAACAAGCGCGGATTGGCTGACAACACCATGGCTAAAGCTGCGCAACCCTGTGATGATTCTCCGGTGGTCCCTAGGCCGTAACGGGCAATATCGGATGCTACTAATAATACTTTCTTATGTGGGTAAGCATGTAAATAAGGTAAAGCCAACTGTAATGCCATAGTACCGCTGTAACACGCCTGCTTTAGCTCAATCACCCGACAACGCTTTGGCAAGCCAATTAAATCGTGTACATAAATTCCTGCTGCTTTAGATTGATCAATGCCAGATTCAGTGGCAAAGAGTAACATTTCGATCTGGGTTAAATCCATATCGCGTACCGCACGCTGCGCTGCATTCGCTGCCATAGTCACAATATCTTCATCCGGCGGTGTCACGGCCATTTTTAACTGGCCCAGCCCAGAATAAAACTTATTTACATCAATGCCTCGCGCTTCTGCTAATAAGGCTAAATCCAAGACATAGGCTGGAACATAAAAAGAAAGCGTATCAATACCCACATCAAGCACTGCATTATTCCCCTACTTTTGTCTCTCTAATTGAAGGTGGCTCTTCATCAACTCTCCTGGTTTACTTTGGGCAGCTAGCAAAGATAGCTCCGCACATAATATAGCAGCTGCACCAATCACTGCTAGCCTACGTGCATTCTGACCCACGGCACGCTTTTCCAAACAACCCAATAAACGTAGATTCTCTTGTACAAAGGTTAGCCCCTTACCATTTCCCACGGTTCCCACAATTAAATGCGGTACAGTAACAGAGAAATACAAATTATCAGCACGCGCCTCGGCATACACAATGCCTTGTGACCCTTCAACGATATTAGCGACATCTTGTCCTGTAGCCAAATAAAACCCTAATAATACATTCGCAAAATGGGCATTCGCCGTTCTAACTCCGCCAGCTACTATACTTCCTAATAAGTTCTTCTTAACATTTAACTGCACAATAGCCTCAGGCGTGGTCTTTAAAAACCGTCGACATAGTGCCCGCGATAATGTCACTTCGGCAATCACATTTTTGCCGCGCCCCAAGATACCATTTACTGCTGAATTCTTTTTATCTGTACAATAATTACCCGAGATTGATACGTAAGACAATTCTGGATAGTGACGCACAATCCAATTCAATAAATGATCTGCTGCCAATGTCACCATATTATGGCCAGCCGCATCGCCGGTAGAAAACTCAAAGCGTAAATACAGCAATGTACCCACTACCTGAGCATGCATATCCAGCAAGCGTGCATAACGGCTAGACTCGCTCACCACTTGCTGCAAGATTTCTTTTTTATTTTGTATCTTCTGCCAGGCTTGGTACACTGCGCTGGCACTACGCGCCTCTAATAGGATAGAGCGGGTCATCCGCTCGTCGACAATTACCACAGAAATGCCGCCTGCTCGTGAACAGACCATCGCTCCACGCTGTGTAGATGGCCATAATGGGGTTTCTAGCGTGGCCAAAGGAATAAACACGGCCTCGTTCACTTCCGCGCTGATAATTTTTACTGGTCCCACTTGCCGCATCGGGATACTTGCTATTTGTTCTGTTGTGTGCCAACGCATAATTTTTTCTTGAAATAAATAAACTATATAGTTATAAGTGCTAGTAGCACTTTTCCCAGGAGCTATCATCATTGCGAAACTGTCTCGGCCAAAAGCTGCTAGGGCAGCCTCGCAATGACGGGGTAGTCTCGCAGCAATAAATAGTCGGGTTATTTTACGAGAAATTAAACAATGACAGCAACTGAATATGTCATCTTAGTCGATGAACATGATCAACCCATGGGAATCGCTGAAAAAATGGATGCCCATCGTCGCAATCTGTTACACCGCGCTTTCTCTATCTTTATTTTTCGTGAATCCCCACAACAAGAGCTATTAATACAGCAACGTGCTAACAATAAATATCATGCCGCTGGCTTATGGACGAATACTTGCTGCTCACATCCCCGTCCTAACGAAAGCATCCTACAGGCAGGGCAACGGCGATTACAAGAAGAACTTAGGCTGACTAATATCCCACTGCGATCATTAGGGTGGTTTCACTATAATGCCCACTTTGCTAATGGTTTATCAGAAAATGAAATTGATTATGTTTTAGTAGGTAACATGGATGCTAACGCCACAGTTACCCCCAATCCGCAAGAAGCTCAAGCTTATCGATGGATTACCGTAGCTGCATTAAAAGAAGAAATCACTGCTCATCCGGAACAATTTACTCCCTGGCTAGGAAAAGCACTACAAATAGTATGTCCTTAAAAGCACCTCTAGACATTACTATTTCGACTTTTGTCATTCTGAGCGAAGCGAAGAATCTGATTATTTATCAAGTACAAACCAGATCCTTCAGGCGTTGTTGCATAAATCATTTTCTACACAAAAATCGTCATTGCGAGGCCGTTACAATGGCCGAAGCAATTCAGAAAATAGGCGTATCCATAAAATTAGCTGTTTTTCTGGATCGCCACGCTCGCTTTGCGAGCTCGCGATGACGAATTATGCAACAAAGCCGATCCTTCACGGAGTTTACCCTAGAGCGAAGCGAAGGGTTCAGGATGACAAAAATGCTATTTATAGAGGTGCTATTAATAATAGCCTAAGAAACACCTGGTACTATTTTAACCATAATTAATCGTGTATCAGGTATAACACATGACCGCATCGCGAGAAACAAAAACGCCATTAACTGATTTATTACCGACAGAGCTCTGGCAGCAGGTAATAGGTCCATACTTACGTCCACAAGAGGTAGGCCATCTATCGCGTACCTGCCGAGAAGCAGTTGGATTATTTCAACCACAAATAGACATTATCCATGCACACGTACAGAAACTACTCACTCTTGTAACAACAGGCCAACAAGATCAAGCCGAAACCCTGCTATTAGAGCTACAGAAAGAAGACCCGTATTTATTGCAGCAAGTGCTGAGTTACAAAGGTAAAGTAACAGACTGCTCGGGACGCGCATTTCACGGCATCACCGCATTGCAGTATGCATTATGGGCATATGACCGACACATGTGGGAAATGTTATTGAAATACATACCATCAACCGAAGCACACAGGCAATTACAAGAGTTAGAAACTACAGGCACAGAACATGGCAAACACTATGACTTTCAACCTTTGCTGGATGCTTACCAAGCACATATAACACATATAAAGAATGTATTTAAGCGGACAGGGGATCTGAGAGCAGCAAAAAAATCATGGGCAGCTGTGGGCAAGCAACAAGGACAAGTACCCGCATGTGTAGCCAATCAATATTGCCGTAGAGATAAAGCGTTTATAGTAAATGGCCAAGTATGCGCCTTCAATGATACAGAATTACCGCGGACTCTACTTGTTTATGACATTATTAAAGGGCAAGCCATCCCGTGGTTTCCACTCCCAGATGCAAACGCAACCGATGGCTTAGGCATATCCTTTGCAATATGTAAGCGTGCTGAATCACGCGCTAGGATTGCATCGAATGTCATGGATCCAGTAGCACAGGATGATTTAGCAGCGATGACGGCATTACGTGATGCGAGACAATTAGACTTGGAGCAACTCTGCATAAAGTTAGAATACACTAGACCTCTTTCGAAACCTTGAGCAAAGAGACAAGGGCAAGGATCTATTTAATCAACTAGATAGATCTTTCACGGAGTTTACCCTAGAGCGAAACGAAGGGCTCAAGATGACATAAAGTTATTTTTGTCGTGTACAGAGATCATCGCCTCAATACAATCCAATAACCGTCCTGCAATGTTCAAGCCACACTGCGCATCTAGTTCGCGAATACCCGTAGGGCTAGTTACATTAATCTCAGTAAGGTACTCACCAATAACATCTAGGCCTACAAAATACAAACCTTTTTCTCGTAACACCGGCCCAACCTGCGCGCAAATCCAATAGTCACGTGCAGACAAGGGTTTTGCCATGCCTTTTGCGCCAACTGCTAGATTGCCGCGCCATTCATCACCTTGTGGCACACGCACCAATGCATACGGAATCGGCTCGCCATTAACTAATAAAATACGCTTATCACCCTGCTTAACCGCAGGAATAAATTTCTGCGCCATAATATACCGCGCTTCAGTGTGCGTCAGCATATCGAAAATCACATTGGCATTCACCTCATGTGGCGACAAATGAAATATCGCCTCGCCACCCATACCATGTAAAGGTTTACACACAATATCACCATGCTCATGCCAAAATGCTTTCAGGCGGGAGACTTGTCGTGTCACTAGAGTAGGGGGACAACACTGCGGGAACCATGCAGCAAACATTTTTTCATTTGCATCACGCAAAGATTGTGGCTTATTTGCCACTAACACACCTAACCGTTCTGCATACTCCAGCAGATGAGTGGCATAAATATACTCTTCATTAAAAGGCGGGTCTTTACGCATCAAGATCACATCCAGATTAGACAATGATAAATCCTGCACATGGCCTAGCTGATACCAATGCGTGAGATCGCGCGCAACAGTTAACGGCCGCGCTTCACCATAGGGTATGCCATCACGTAAAAATAAATGCTTAAGCTCAAAATAGAATATTTCCCATCCTCTAGCTTGTGCCTCCCATAGCATGGATAAAGTACTATCTTTGTCTACATTAATAGCCGCTACCGGATCCATGACTATACCGAGTCGGATTGCCATAATGCCTTCCGCGATTGTTGTGCCACTTCCCGCGCTGCCGCTAACATACTTAACCGCGCCACGATCCCATAAGCATATAAAAGATTAGAGCTGGCTTGCGGTGAAGAAGATACTTCCGGTGCATCGCAACTGTGAGAAAATGCCAGAGGCTTAAAATGTGCACCGGGTGCATTTAAACTTTCATCGATCCCTCGTGCTTGATGTACACGATAAAATCCACCAACAACGCAGCCCCCCCATAAATAAACAACTGGTTCCGCCACCGCTTGTTCTGTCCCGTAGGTTTCAAAACTATATACACCCTCTTGCAGAATCACTCGACGCACAGGTTGATTACCCTTGGTCGACGCCATACGTTTGCGTTGCTCACGATTTAAATGCTGCAAATCATCTAGACTACGCACTGTCATGACTGCCATACCATACGTACCCGCATCTGCTTTAATAATTAAAAATGGTTTATGCGGTATAGCATACTCCTGATACTTTTTATTTATGTCAGCCAATAATGCTTCGGCATGAAACAGTAAACATTCCAAACCCTCTTGCCGCATAAAATCAATATTTCCACAATGACGAAATAATGGCGTAATGGCCCATGGATCGATTTGCATTTTTTCTGCAAACAATTGCCCCATTTCTGCATAATATTGAAAATGCTCTGACTTCAAACGCTGATGCCAACCTAATTCTGCGGGTGGATAAAACACTTGTGTTAAGCCTTGCAAAATAGTTGGTACCCCATCAGCAAGATCATTATTCAATAAAATAAAATCTGGTATAAACCCATCTACAAAAACATGCTCCTGCTCTCTGCGCAATGGCTCTATCGTCACCATTGCCCCGGATGACAAAGCTATTGTGGATGGGACTGTTAATTCTTCTAATAAAAAACCAATGCGCACTTGAAAACCACTATGCTCTAAAATACGTTGTAATGTATGAATACTTTCCCAATAAAAAAGATTGCGTGTATGGTTCTCGGGAATAATCAATATGCGCTTAGCCTGTGGCACCCAATGTCGAATCACTTTCTGTGCAGCAGCAATAGAAGAAGATAATAACTGTGGATTCAGATTATTAAACCCAGCCGGAAATAAATTCATATCGACTGGAGCAAGCTTAAACCCTGCATTACGTAAATCTACCGAGCCATACAAAGGCGGCGGGAAAGCATCCCACTGCTGGTTAAACCAAATTTCAATCTCTTCCCGCTGTCGCAGCAACTGCTCCTCGAAAGCATACAACGGTTGAGTTAGTGCTACAGCAAGATTAGGTAGTTGCATATCATATATTATCCAGTCGCGCTAAAAATTCTTTTGCCTTTATTTCACCCACAACACGAGCATTACGCAACTCCTGCCCACTACTATCGAAAAATATCACAGTTGGTGGTGCAATCACATTAAAATACTTCATTAAAGCCTGTGCAGAAGAGTCATTAGCAGTCACATCTGCACGTAATAAGACAAACTGAGTTAACGCTGCGCCTACTTGCATATCATTCCATACCATTTTATCCATCTCCACACATGACACACACCAATCCGCATAAAAATCTAACATAACTGGCTTATTGGTTAGCTTTGCCAAGTCTAACTCATGTTTTAATTGTGCCATATCACGCACAACAATAAATCGTGATATCTCTGTTTGTTGTTGACGCGCACTTAACGGGAATACCCGTGTCAGATCTAATTGATTGGTTTCTACACCAAGAATTAATGTGGCACCACACACGCCTAATGTTACACCCAACATTTTATGCAGCTTACGCCAAGCAGGTCGTGATGAAAAAAGTTTAAAAAACAATACCACTGCACTTAAACAAAGTAATATCCACAATAACAAACTCATCGATGTAGTAATCACTCGTGATAACAACCATACCGCCATACCCAGCATCAACAAACCAAATAACATTTTCACTGAGTCCATCCATGGCCCTACATGTGGTAACCACTTGCCTGCCGATGTACCTATCACCAACAAAGGTATGCCCATACCTATGCCTAATGCGAGTAATGTTATTCCACCCAACGCCATATTGCCGGTAGTGGCAATATACGTGAGCACACCCACTAAGGGTGCACTCACGCAAGGGGAAACAATTAATGTTGATCCAACCCCCATCAGAAATACGCCCAAATAATGACCGCCGCGCTGACGTTGATTAAATCCATAAAAATAATTTTGCCATTTACTCGGCAAACGAATCTCGTACCAACCGAATAGAGATAATGCTAATACAACAAATAACCCACTCACCACAATAATAAACACCGGCTTTTGTAAAGCAACTTGAATAGAATTACCTAGCCAGGCTGCAACTAATCCTGCTAGAGCATAAGTCAAAGCCATTCCCAATACATAAGCAAATGATAAAGCAAAAGCTTTTTTCGTCGTGAGCTGCGCACCCTGGCCAATGATGATACTAGAAAGAATCGGTACCATAGGTAGTACACAGGGTGTAAAACTAAGCAATAATCCCAACGCCATAAAAATAAAAATATTCGTAACCCAATGTTGGTTAAGCAATAGCTGAGTAATGCCATGCTGATCAGTCACCAACGAAGCAGATGCATCAAGCACATTTGACGTAGCTGAGTTTATTGAAGAACTCCCATCTGTAACCGCAGTCACTCCCATCGTAAAGGCAAGCGTGGTTTGTGCGGGTGGATAACAAAAGCCGCTTTGCGAACATCCTTGATAATTAACAAGCAGCTTTACCGCATCCCCTTTCGCCACATTCTGTAATTGAACCGGGATACGTACTGAATCAAAATAAGCTTGATACACTCCTTTCACACTATTGTGTCTTTCTTGTCCTTGCGGCCAATTAATATGCGTAATTTTTCCCTGCTGCGGAGATAATAAAGTAATCTGCAGTTGATCTTGATATAAATAGTAACCTGGCGCAATTTGCCAACGTACAATAGCTCGCTTGGTAGAAGCAGAATAAATACTTGGCGCAAAAGCTTGTTCAGGTGGCAAAGGTGCCTGAAAGGACTGGCCCGCCAGTAATAATAGGGGAAAAAGAATAGTTGCAATGAATGTGGCAATACGCATCATCATCCCCTTGGAGAGTGTTTATTGAACTGTGTCAGTACCTATGTAACTCAGGAGCGTACGTCCCTGTACTCGGCGCTTCTTACCTTCCATGGCCGCGACGTCCTTCGTTTACATAGGTACTGACACAGTTCAATAAACACTCTCTCCCCTTGTAGTATGACGGGTGTGCCCCGTATGATAGATTAATTCGTGTGATAAGGCCGGCTAAGCTCATGAACCGCATTGATTAATATACCCACATGCTCAGGAGACACATCTTGTGGGATACCATGGCCCAAATTAAAAATATGCCCTGACCCATGGCCGTATGCAGCTAAAGTTCCCGCTACCGCTTGCTTAATCTCTTCAGGTGATTGATAGAGAAAAGCAGGATCAATATTTCCTTGTAACGCCACTGTGCTTCCCACTCGCCGCCTTGCTTCCGCTAAAGATATTCCCCAATCAACACCAAGCACATCACATCCCACCTGCGCCATCAACTCCAACCATTGATTTCCGGCACGTGTAAATAAAATAACTGGGGTTTTGTGTACGGCTTCATTATTTTTAATGTCTGCTACTATCTGCTGCACATAATGCAAAGAAAACTGCTGATAATCTTGATTATCTAGCATGCCTCCCCAAGTATCAAATATCATTACCACATGCACACCTGCTTGAATTTGCGCTTGTAAGTGCAGACTAATTGCTTGCGCTAACTTCTCTAGTAGCACATGTAACAATGCAGGATCCGTTTTCGTCATTTTTCTAATTAATGGAAACCCAGGATTCGCCCGCCCCTCCACCATATAAGCAGCAATAGTCCAGGGGCTACCGCAAAAGCCTATAAGCGGCAATTGATTAGCTAGCATTTTTTTCACAAGCTTAATTGCATCCAACACATAGGCAAGGTCCTGCGTTGGGTTAGGTATTGTTAATTGGTTGATATCCTTTTTCTTGCGAATAGGATGAGCAAACGTGGGACCAATCCCCTCTTCAAATTGCAGCCCTAATCCCATAGCATCAGGGATAGTTAAAATATCGGAAAAAAGAATCGCCGCATCTAAAGGATAACGTTTAATAGGTTGTAAGGTGACTTCACAAGCTAATTCTGGCGTTTTACATAAATTCAAAAAACTACCGGCTTGTTTTCGCACCTCTCGATATTCTGGCAAATAACGTCCTGCTTGCCGCATGAGCCAAACTGGCGTCATATCTACAGGTTCTCGAGCAATAGCTCGTAGTAGCCGGTCATTATGAAGGGAAGTCATGTAAGCTGCTCTTTACCTTGTTTATCGTCTTGTTTGTCAAGCGCAATTTGTACCGCTTTCTGAAAAGCATAAGGAAAAGCAATTAAAGAAAACACATCGGTACCACCGCCAAAACCATTAATAGATACCGTACCATAATTTAATATTTGCCCAAGTAAACTTTGCACAATATCTACTCTTGCAACGGTAGCTAGCCGCATTTCATTGGCATGTCGAAATATAAAGCCTTCTCGCATCATCACGCGCTTGTTGGTAACCGCAAAATCGGACATGGCGTAATTAAGTAACTCATGACACCAAGCTAATATTACTGCTAAATTCAGCCACCATAATGCGGTTTCTAGGGCAAGATTATTGAGAGAGTGCAAATAAAATGCTAGCCCAGTCAAAATAAGCGGGGTAATGAAAATAATCGCATGCTTTTTTGTGCGGTATAGAATACGTTCGCCAGGTAATAAATTTTGATCAATGTAATGCATAGTCGCTATTTTAGTAGTTATACGCACTGATAGCTAGTACAACGGCCACCCTTCTATATAATAACATACAGAAGGGTGAAAATTAGTATCTGTTGCTCCAGAGATAAATGCGCTACCTGCTGCCGCGGTATCCAGAATACTCTGGCAATTGAGGAGGCATAGGCCCAGGGAAAGGGGGAGGGGGAGGAGTAGCCGACGATGCAAACATGGTAGGCTGATAACTACCGCCATAAGGCTGCTGTGGATAGTTAGGAACAGTCTGGCTAGGTTGCTGTGAATAATAGCTAGGAACAGTCTGACTAGACTGCTGTATAAGTTGTTTCGCAGTAACAGGCTCAGTCAGCAACCTTTGATATAAATAACTATACTTCGACGCGTTAGGATGCCCATGAAAATAACTCTGGTATTCTTCCGCAGACATTTCTCTTCCTAAAAGATTACTCAATGTATACCTTGAAAAAGGTGTGCTTTCATCCAATGCATCTAAATCATCCGGATTAGTAGCCGCTACCAATTGGCAAAGTAACCAGAATCCTCGGCTAAATGGAAAGCTTACCCCCTGATCGCTCAAGACTTCTTCCCGCTCGGATTTGAAATCATCTAATTCAGACACAAATTTGGCTATTTCCTCAATCTCTTTCATCCATTTAGCTTCGTTATCGTTATTTGTACAACTCATAAAGGTAAGCGGATGGTTCTCTGGATGCTGCCGCTCCTTTACTAGCTTGCTCACAGCTTCCACTGAAGCATCAGAAGGCACACCATCAGTAAATACATAATGCATCGTTTTTCCTGCTTTTCTAAACGCTTCAGCTAGCTTTCCATACAACGGCGTCATACCTGCAGGAGGTTGGCTAAATTCTCTACTAATTCTGTCATGTACTTCTGCAGAAAACTGTTCTGGCGTTTTTTGCGCATGAGAGAATGATAACTCCGCCCCTCTATTCAAGAAATGAATTCGTATATTATTGACAGGTAAATAAGCTAAAATATCCATGAGCACATGTAGGCGATCCTCAACCTCTTCCCAACGTGTCATTTTCATATCAACACGTCTAGCTCGATCTTGCAGGGCTTTACTTCTCACATGATCCGTAGCCTGACTCAATTGCACATCTGATTCACCACGCATAGAACCGCTATCATCTATGATAAAATCTAATTGATCATAGGAGGTTAACGTAAGTAATTTATTCACCAAACCAATTGGTACTTCATATTTTTCAAATAAAGAATAAAGACCATCTAACAAATCCCCGCCATCCATAGGCTGGCTGGTTTTAAACTGATCAAGATAAGGCCTATCTTGCATAGCTGTCATGGCAGAAATAGTAGACGGAGCTAACTGCATTTCTTGGCCAGTACACCGAACTCTTTCTTCATTAGCTTGCGCGATATCGCTTGCAGAAGAAACAATAGCCAAAGCTTGCTGCGGATTGGCAACAGACGATTGCCCCTGATATGCGGGGTTTAATCTCATAACCCCATTAACAAAAATATATTTTGATGGCATATTTTTTTCCTTTTTTTTTATATTAAGAATAAAAACACGTCCGCAGTGTGCCATCGCAAAAATGCATTAGCAAGGATAAAATTATTACAAGAGTTCGCGCTCTTGCTATTGCATAAAGACAGATACATATTGCACTTCAATGGATGAAAATTTAACATGGAGGTTATGAAATATATTTCTCTAATAAATACACACATGATAACCAAGATACAAACTTATTTGCCACGTTACTTACCGGTTGGAACGGGTGCATTGCTTTGCCTGCTCACCCTTTATGCTTTTCTGCAATGGCATCAAGACTGGACTCTAGCGCATCAGCCAAAATCTTCCTTGATAACGCCTTTAGATGCGCACGCACCAGATTTTGCAGCCAGTTTGGCTGAAGCACATTTATTTGGTATTCCTGCCAAAGAAACATCCACGCTACCTATTACCAGCCTACCCATACAATTAACTGGCGTTATTAAAGGAACAAAGCAAGAACAATCTAAAGCCATTATCTCTACGGAAGGACAACCGGGGAAACTTTATCAAATTGGTGATACCTTACCATCCGGTGCCGTCATTCATGATATTACTACTCAAGAAATCATTTTTGATAATGGCGGGCATTTAGAAAAACTCTCCTTACCTAGACATAAAACCGCAGCTTCAGGAGCATCAGTCAATGAACCAACTGAATAATACGTTCTCCACATGGTTACACATAGCCATGCTCGTAACCGTATCACTATCGTTCACCGCTTGCGTCACGACATCGCCTAAAATGGCTGAAGAATTACAGCTAGGAAAAAGAAATTTTGAAGCGGGTTATTACAAACGCGCGTTTCAAACATTACTACCTCTTGCTGCAGCAGGAAAAGCAGAAGCAGAATACGCGGTTGGCTATATGTATTATTATGGCTATGGAGTTGCACAAGATACAGATACCGGTCGATTTTGGATAAATAAAGCAGCGGAACAAAAATATCCGCCTGCGATAAAAGCACTACAGCTAATGGATCAACAAGCCAACCCCGCTTACCGCGCAAAACAACAAATGGAATTAATCACGCCGGGAGTAACGTAATATCCACATTCACCACTCCACTTACCGCGGTTTTTACTACTGACATATGTGATACTTTAAACCCTTGCTGATGCTGTGCTTGCACTAACCAATTAATCAAGGTATCAAAATCTACCGCTTTAAACTGTAACAAAATAGTCTCATCTCCCCCTTCTTTAATTTGCGTAAGCTGATGTGCTAATCCAGCTTTCTGGATGCTGCTTTGCAAGCTTCCAAGTAAAGCAGCGGGTGTTGTTGCAAATTGTACGGCAGTAGATTTACCTGACAAGCCTTGCATTTGTTTATCGGCTTGCTGCATCCAGGCAAGCAAGCGCTGATTTTTACTTATAGCCTGGCGCAATGTCGCTACTTTATTGGTTAACGGCGACCAAACAAGTAGGTAAATTAACAAAATCACCAGAATAGCGCCGCCACTGGCTAGGATTTTTTTTTCACGTAATTCTAATTGTTGCCACCATTCTTTCATATGGTGAAACTCCTTTCTATGTATTACCCTGTATAACTAAATCAGCTTTGACTTCTCCGCCTTGTGTCGCCGCATTCTCTTGTTTAACCGACATTCCTTGCTGGTCAAGAAACTGCGTAAATTGATCTAAAAACTCAAACGAGCTGGCTGTCACATTCAATGTTAATTGTCCATGTTGAAAATCAAACCGCTCTAAATGTACCTGTGGAAATTGCGTCACGGCTTGGCTAACTGACGATAATAAGACAAATAAAGGATCTCCTGTTGCTTGCGTTAAAACCTTCCGCAACTTATCTTCCATGCGTGTTTTCACAGCAACCACTGCTTGCGCTTCGGGAAATTGTCGGTGATAAATAGCCGCAATAACATGCTCCATTTGATAAGAACGTGTGGCCAAAATAACATAAGAAACAATTTGACTAAAAAACAACATGCCAATACAAGCAGCGATTAAAATACCGGATACCATCCACGTATTTTTTAATTGTCGCCATTGCCGCTTTGCCTGATATGGTCCTTGCAATAGATTCAATGCATCGTGTTGTTGTGCCACACGAGAAAAATCCGTAAAGCTTTGCTCTATAGGATATAACCGCTCCTTCACCAAGCACCCTGCTACTTCTAGGGGCAAACAAGCTGTCGCAGTATAATTAAATCCATGAATAACCTGTGGCTTATCTACACTTTCTTGCCATTTCAGCATTAATAAGGTTTGCAAGTTAGCATTATCACACACTAATCCCTGACCAGGAGAAGTTTTGACTAACATATGATCTGGTAATACCGCCACACTCCAGGTATGCGCGGATAAAGGCAAAGTTAAAGATAAAGGCAACATCTTTATCGGCTCAATATGATGCTCACGTAACGCCTGAATCCATGCCTGCATTTTTTGCTTAGCAACTACAGCTACCACATACTCACCATTTGCAAGTGAAGGACCTAATGCAAAATGTAACTCTTCAACATCATCAGCAAGTTGCTCTTCGAGCGCATAAGGCAAAGCTTTACGCAAATTCTGGTGTTGTAATTGTGGCAAGTTCACCTTGACAAGTAACACATCTGCCGCCGGTACCACGACAACTACCTCACGGTCTTTTACTAGCGATACAAATGTAGCTAACGGCGCCCCAGGCAAAACCTCGATAACCGCACCCTCTGAATTAAGCAATACGCCATACGCTTGTAAAGAATCCGCCGTCTCCGCAGATTCAGTCTGCATTGTAATCAGAAATAGGACTAATGTTTGCTCTGCCATAGCATCTTCACCTGTAACCTTTCATTTTGCACCAGACGGGATAGCAACGTATAGAGGCGATAAGTTTCAGACTCAACCATCACTGTTGTCACTACCAGAAAATATGTGCTATTTACTGTTACTTTATCTGCCGCAATTGCATGGTTTTTTACCACTTCCAGCCCCGTGAATTTCTCTAACGTCGTAAACGGTGTTACTTGTCGATGGCTCACTATCTGTTGGACAACAGATAAGTTTAGCGTGGGACTCAAAGACATAAGCACCTGTGGCAAAGCACTTTGTACATTTATTGCAGTTTTCTCTGGCAAAGCTGTCACATAAGGTAGCAAAGCATTATAAAGTGCCGGCGTTACGCCTTTAACTAAGCGCAACTCACTGACACTCAACATAGGTCGATGTGCAGCACGATAAGCCGGTTTTAAACTTAGGTAATATCTATCATACACACTATTATGCACCCCCGGTGTTACCCAATCTGTTAGCGCTCTTGCTATATCCATACCTGCTTGGGCATTTAACTGTGGAACAACTGCCCGCAGTAAGCGCTGAAAATCTTGCTGTACCGCAGAATCAGCAAGATTATTTAAGTTAAAATACCCTTGTGCATCTTCTATCACGCTATCAATACGGTACTCATAGATTTGTTTCACCGGTAAATGAATAGGGGCATTATCCAGTCGATTTTTTTCTTTATTGTCACGCAATTGTTGCATAGCCCAAGCTACTGAGCCTTGTGCATACAATTCTGCTTGAGTCGCATGAATCACCAAGCTAGTGCGATAAGTATCGCGTTGTAATCGTGCCATCATCGCCACAGCCATCACAGCAATTAATGTCATAACAAAAAGCGCAATAATTAATACTACGCCGCGCTGATGAATGATGAACTTTTGCTGCAGTTCCTTAATGTGGAATAACATAAAGTTGGCTCATCTTTTGCCCGTCTACCCAGACTACAATAATACGCACTGCTCGTGGCAAGGGCGACAAGTTTGGCTGTTTTGAAACCGGCCACATCGCATAAGATTGCCCACGCTCATCCAGGTATTCAAAACGAAGCATAGCAACATCATGCAATAACGGCCGAGCCAAGGGTATAGCGGCCTGACCTCGATCTAACTCTGGCCAGATTTCACGCAACACCGTGTGATCCTGTAAGCGATAGCGAGTACGTTGTAATGTGCTGCGTAATAACTCTCCTCGTGGATTAGGCCATCCCATATGCGTAAATGTCATACTGGCTTGTAAGCCTATAAAAGCTGCTTCTTGTCTACCGGATGCATCCAAAATAGGGCGATTCGTGGTTTGCTGAATATCATTAGCGAAAATAATCCACGCCATTTCCAAGTTGCGAAATCGGGCTGATTGTACTTCTGTCTCACTCTGCGCGTTGATTACAGTACGTAAGGCAACGGCAATAAGGGAGGAGACAATGGCAAAGATAAATAATGCAATCAAGATTTCTAGCAGGGTAAAACCAGGGAACTTAGCAAAGTGGATTTCCCTCTCTCCAGGGGATGAGCCGTGATTAATGTTACGCTGGTGAGGCTGTCCTGTTCTCAGGAATGTACATCCCTGTACTCGGCTCTTCTTACCCTCCCTGGTCGAGACGTCCTTCGAATAGGACAACCTCACCAGCGTAACATTAATCACGGCTCACCCCCTGGAGAGAGGGGATTACTAATTATAGCTCGCTCTCTCATTCTATTTCTCCACTCTCACATAACCGACTAAGCTAGTCACAATAGTACCTGATTTGCTGCGCAATACATCCACTTGTACTTCGCGCACTTGCTTGTTAGCAGAAGGCAGCCGATACAAATGCCATGCCCAAGTATGGCCTAACATGGTAGTCTCTTGTTCTAACTTGCCTGGTGCTTCTGGTACGACTAATAATCCCACACGTGCCTCATTCACTACCTGTAAGCCTACCCAGGTAGCCACCGTTTTTTCTTGTAAATATGTAGTCGCGCGAATATTTTGTGAAGCTACTTTAATAATTGCAGTAAAGGCGATAGCGACAATAGCCAGTGCAATTAATACTTCAATTAATGTGAGCCCTACTATTGATGACGAAGCTTTGCGTTCAGAAAAAACATCGATTGGCCCTTTCATGGAGTCACTGCACTTTGCTCAATGTGGCCATTGGCTTCACCTACAACCTTATAACTCGCTGCGTGTCCTGTTGCACCTATCCACAATGTAAACGGTGTCACTTCACCGCCGCTGGAAATCACAATTTGTGGAGTAATGTGTGCTGATTTTTTTGGTAATGATATGGTTTTCCCAGCAATTTCTAAGCGCAACGCTATATTGGATGGGATAAGATGCTTATTAAAAACCGCTGCCTTTACTGGTTGCCAATCTGGCACCCCACCTTGAGACTGTAGCGACTCATTCACAAATTGAAACGCTTCGGTAGTAATCACTAACCCTAATGTGGTTTGCTGCAATATCGCTTGCTCTTCTGCCAAGATCAGTGAGTCGGCTAAAGTATTTGCCAGAAGTTTTGCGCGCTGGTGGGGACTATAGCTAATCGATAACATTGCTACTGTGGTCACAATGCTAATGATCAGCAATACCACTAGTATTTCAATCAAGGTAAAACCAAGGGAACATCTCACCGAGCTAACTGGCAGCAGGGGAACTGTTCTGCCAAGCTTACGACAGCCCAGCTCAGAATGACAGCTAGGCAGTTTCCACTGAGCCCGCTGAAAACACTTATCCACTACTTTCATCGGCGTTCCAATTACCTATCTCCGCACCCCCTTCTTTACCTTTGGGGCCATAACTAAAAATACGAATTTGCTCATTATCATTGAGATATTGGTAAGGCTCTCCCCAGGGGTCTAAAGGAATTTCTCGCAAATACCCATCAGACTTCCAATTACGTGGCACCGGCGATGTTGTCGGTTTTACCACTAAAGCACGTAATCCTTGGTCTGTACTAGGGTAGAAGCTATTATCTAACTTATACAAATCTAAAGCGCTTTGAACGGCTAAAATATCTTGTTTTACCTTGACCATTCTTGCTTGCTCCGGACGGCTCATAATTTTAGGCACAATAATTGCCGCTAAAATCCCTAAAATAACCACCACTACCATGACTTCAATCAAGGTGAAACCGCGCATGGCCACATAACGCTTTGATTGTATTATTTTCATAGAAACAGATACCGTTTTTATTTAAAGTATGATATTGAAAATTTAACTGGTTTTGGTTAAGGTGTAAACAAATACAGCCCTAATATTTCAGGGTATGTTAATCTAAGTCGCCATAAAGCGGCTATAATTAAAAGAACTTGAGGCATATACATAGAGAATATAGAGAAATGAGGAGTTAGCCGTGAAAAACCGTCAACAAGAAGCACAAGCTGTAAGAGAAGGTATTCAATTTGGCGCTCATGGTATACAAGAAGGTATGAGAGTAACGTTAGAAACCTTACAAGCAGTAAGTCGGGCTTTAGATGCTTCTATTAAAGGAACGCACCAACTGAACCAACAAGTAGCTAGAGTCTCTCTCGCGGCAGAGCAGTTAGGAGCAAAACACGCAGATCCTGCATTACAAAAAGCCGCCCAGAAAGCACTCGAAACCGCATTAACACAATTACAAACACAAAATTCTCAATTACAAAAAACATTTAGCCAAGCAAAAAAAGGTGTAGAACAAGCCCAAGACTCATTACCCCGCCCGGGACGACGGTAACAGAAAGTCACTTCTTAGGAGCCAAGTATGTTTGACCGGTTGCAAAAGCCTTTTCTCACGGTAGAGACAGGCGAGGCTTATCAACCGATTCGCTTGAATTATGACTTGTTTCAAAAAGAACAACTCATCGAAGCACTCAATAAATTAAAATGCTTGAAAAAAAATCCTTCTGCTACTTCCTGGGATTGGTTTTGGCAAGGAGAATGTGATGATTTACGCTTTGAATCCCTCGACTCTTTCAAAAAAAATCCTGAACGTCCAGTACGCTTAGGCACACTGACGATTCGCGACAACCAATTTTATCTTAACTTACCCTCATTTAAACGTGCTTGCCTGGCTGTGCCTTTGTTTCATCGTTTGCTACCACAAGATACCGTCAAACCACATAATGCTGACTTTATTAATAAGGTATTTGGTTTGGATGAGCGCTTGCCGCATGGTTTTACGGAGCTATTTAAAGAAGATGAATTAGAAAAAATCGTCCGTCAACGTTTGGATGACTACCATAAAACGCAAGAACGCTGTGAACAAGCTGCCTCTGCTGAAGAAGCATTTGGTATTCTCTCTGAATATACGAAAACCGAATCCAGCAAACGCTTGCCTTATGCAGAACGCTACGTCTTTCAGCCTGATACCCAAGATCCCGACGTGGCTTTCTTAGGTTTTTACATTTTTTTACGCGGCCGCGAGTTAGTGGCCATCAAACGCTGGTTTGGCGATACAGGTTATACACTTGCTGATGCGGCAGATGAAACCATAGAACAAGTATTTGGAGGCATGGATATCGATATTATTGATTAAATAGCAAGAGGCACTTAACTATGCATTCTGCTAGTAGCGCAACAAAACAAAAAATATGGCGGTATTTTTGTAATGATATCCTGTCTATGATTAATTTTATCATTGATGAAGTTGCTAAACTTAATCTAGAATCGGAACCCCAACGTTTACTCGCAGAATTAGCAGCTAAAATAAGCGCATACAAACAATCATCTACAACTCAACCTACAAAAACACTCATTCAAACAGCTACGGACTGTGCAGATCTGCTTAATAAATTTCAGCGCGCAGCAGGTAATGCACTGTTTAATGATGGTATTGATCATGAGTCTATTCGCAATTACACAAGCAGTATTAATAGATTTTTAGGAACCAACCCAGAAGCGATTCTTAGCCAGCTAACTGAACCCGAGTTAGACGACTTTAGCCGACAATTAGAAAAAACCCTCGCTGGAGAAGTTGACTCACTAGATGAAGACGATCCGTCAATCGCTGAAGATCGTTTAGAGAGCGCCGGAAAATATATCATAGAACGCAAGAAACAATTTCACCTTAAGGAAAATACAGAAATTATAGTACAACAATCTGCTCAAAAAATTATTGAAGTTTATCAACGTTTTTTACAAAGCCTGACAGCAAAGCTTGAACCCACTGCAAATATCTGGTTTTGTTTTCAGGAAGAGCTAAATAGTATTTTTGCACCACTGAAAACCCGTGATGTCGATACATTAAACGATATTATAACTCACGCCTATGCAAAGGCATTTTCTCTATTAGCAGCAGAAGAAAAACCAGTTGAGCTATGCATTATCTTGGAAAATACACTTGACGACGACTTAAGAAATGTAATTCTCATGCGTGCGCGCGAATGTGAAAAAAAAGGAAAATTTTTTATAGTAATTGATCAAGCTACAGCACTTATATTAGCTACAGAAAGTAAGGCTAGTTTTGCGTTAGAAAAATTAAGTCTACTCCACCATTGGAGCCAACAAAGAAAAACAACGACGTTCCTCTTTGAGGACTCTCAAGAACCTGAGCAAGTACAAGAAAAAATCACGTCTCTAGTCGCTCGTCTAGTAGAAAAAACACCTACTCTCCAAGAAATTGTGCTAAGAGGATGTGGAACAGCGGGAGAACCGCTTAATTATGCTGATTTTCACCCAAAAAAAATTCGGGTAATTTCAAAACATAAAGATATAGAAAAAGAAACACTAGATACTACGACGTTACTAATACAACAAAAAACTGATGGTGATAGGATAACCACATTGTTTCGATACTATGATAATAGAATCGGTGGTTATATTACAAAAACAGAAAATGACTTTCCTCTGTTACCCGCGAATAAACCAATTGAGTCATTTATACAAATCTACTTACAAAAAAACCATCTGCCTGCTATTGATACCACACAAAAAACACCGTCGTTATCCCAACGATTTTTTCAACCAGGACCCATGAATCATGATGAGAGAAAACAAGTAAAAAGAACAACACTTAGAGCTAGAACAGAGCAAGTTGCGGAATTTCCTGAACACTCTATGGTTGATAACGTCAGAAAAAGATTAAGCGCAATAGGAAGAGAAAATATTTCCGTAAAAGGATATATTGGCGGTTATCAAGCTCTTGATGATAGAACTGCTGGCTTTACAGACTCAGGTTATACTAAATATCCACGCGCATTACGCCGGGGTAGAAAAACTTAATACAGGTATGACCTGTGATAATGTCATGCTGGTGGGGCTATCCTGTTCTCAGAAGCGTACATCCCTGTACTCGGCTCTTCTTACCTTCCCTGGTCGAGACGTCCTTCGCACAGGATAGCTCCACCAGCATGACATTATCACAGGTCATACCCAACTTAACATCGTAAAGGTTTTACATACTCAGCTGATTCAACTGGAAAATAGGCAACATCACGGCAAGCACAATAAACAACACAATCGCACCCATGATAAGAATCATCATCGGCTCAAATAATGCCAAACTAACATCTATCAAACGTTTCATATCTTCCTCTTGCTGTTGTGCCACGCGCTCTAGCATGGGCTCCAATTGCCCGCCCGCTTCACCACTAGCGATTAAATGGATATTCATAGGTTGAAAATACGTGGTTTGCTTTAGCGCCAAATGCATGGCCGCCCCTTCACGTACGCGCTTTGCTGCTACCTCTAATGCTTCACGAATTGGTATGCATGTCACTAATTTTGCGGCAATTGCCATGGCTTCTAACAGTGGCACACCTGCTGCACACAGTAAGGCAAGCGTACGTGAAAATCGCGCAGTATTTGTCGTACGCACAAAATAACCTAACCCTGGCAAACGCAGCGCTAGTTGTTGTACCCGCGTACGAAACACTTTGTCTCTACGCATAGCACGTCGAAAAAAATACGCCACAATCATTGCCAATACGAATACATACACGCCCCAGGTTTGAATCCCGCTACTCAGTGCAATCAATACCGAGGTTAGCAAAGGTAAGGATTGGCCTAACTGTCCGTAAATGGCGACCATTTTCGGTACCACATACTCCAGCAAGAATCCGACAATACCAATAGACACGAGAATAATCATCACCGGATAAATCAATGCCATGCGAATTTTTTGCTGGGTTTGCCATTGCTGTTCAGTATAGTCAGCTAGCCTTAATAGCACCTGATCCAGGTGCCCGGAACGTTCGCCAGCTGCCACTGTCGCGACATACCAGTCAGGAAATGCCTGTGGAAATTCTCGCAAGGTAGCAGCCAATGCATGCCCTTCTACGACTTTGCTACGCACAGAAAACACCAAGCCTTTTAAATGCGGCTTGTCCGCTTGTTCGCCAACTGCGGTCAGCGCTTCTTCTACTGGCAATCCGGCTTTTAATAAAGTTGCAAATTGTCGGGTAATAAAGGCTAATTCTTTGCGGCTAATACCACGTAAACGCGGCAATGACAATTTATCCCACCAGTTTGCGCGAGATTTTTTTTCTTGGGCAGAATGTAATGACAAGGGAAGAAGATGGCTATCGCGTAACGACTGTCTGGCTTGACGTTCATTGTCGGCTTCAATCACGCCTTTTTGTTCTTGGCCGGATGGATTCACCGCTATGTAATGAAAAGCTGGCATAATGTTTATTGTAACAGGAGTTTCGCACTTTGTTAGGAGT
>Ga0155554_114_pt1 | contig 44632 bp, 38 predicted proteins | sample RifCSPhighO2_12_FD_107211 | JGI IMG/M metagenome (GOLD analysis project Ga0155554, IMG submission 107211) | Gammaproteobacteria bacterium RIFCSPHIGHO2_12_FULL_41_20 | reverse complement strand
TTACGCAACAACGCCGCTAGGTTGGCGTAACCCTATGATTTTTTGTACCGTACAGAGGCTTCGCTCAGAATGACAAAAGTCGAAATGGTAATTTCTAGAGGTGTCCTTAAGGACGACGCTTCTGGAAATTACTAATCCTATTCGTATTGCCTATATTCACGCCAAGCTTAAGCATTTATTAAGCCAAAACATATAAAATGTTTAATTATAAAACATAGCGTGCAGGTCAATATCATGCAAAGAAAAACTATGCAAAGCAAAATAGACGATGTTGCTACTTCTGTGTTGACATCGGCTAAGGCTAATAATAAATATTTACATGCTGTTCCTGGCAAGGCTCGAATTATAGGTGTTTTTAAAGAAATAGAAGTCTTTCAAGAGGCGGCTCGCTTACTAGCGACCACTCAAACACATGCTGAAATTCGTTTTTACAAATTTACTATTTCTTCCTATGCTGGTTCGCAAATAGCAATGAGTTTACAACAGGTAAAGCATTATGCAGATGAGGAAAAAAAGCCTATAACTATTCGAATATTGCTAAATAGACGAGGGAAAATAGCTGCTTTATTCTATGGATCTAATAAGGGTACGGGGTTAGAAACTTTACAAAAACAATTAAACTCTGAATTTTTTCATTTAGAAGTTGCCTATCATACTACTTCTGCTTTTGGTTCTTATCATGCAAAAGTTATATCTATTGATGATCGTTATCTTTTTATCTGCGGAGGAGATCCTGATTCTGGCTTGGAATTGAAACTCTATGAAACCGCACTTTCTTTAGAAAGCCATGAACTTTGTACTGCATCTCGAAGAGAGTTTGATGTATTGTGGAAAAGCACTCTCGTTGATTCTGAGAGCAGAGTGAAGGATGCTCTACAACAAGAAGAATTAGAATCGACGATTCAACAGATAAACACTGATCATGTTGACGTTTTATATGTATCTTCTCAAGCAACAGAAAGTCCAATTAGCTCAGAGCGGAGTCCTTTTAAAATAGCTATTATACAAGGTATTTTTCGGGCTCAATCTATTATTTATCTCATGACGCCTAATCTTAATGATTCTGATGTGATTGCCGCATTAGCTAACGCAATTAACCGTGGTGTACAGGTGTACATGATGATGGGTAAGTTTATGAATGAAAAAAAAGAAAAATTATGGGGTGGTACGAATAGTAGTAGCATAGAGAAATTAGTTGCAAAGTTGCTTCCTGATAAGCGTCGCTTTTTACATTTACGCTGGGCAACGCAATTAGAAACGTGTCAATTGTCGGAAGAATATGGACCTTGCCGTGTGCATGCTAAATTTTGTTGCATAGATAATGAACTTCTTCTTATGGGGTCTTCTCCATTAGATAACCAGGGCATGAAACATTCTCATGAAGTTGACATTGTTGCTCTCTTAAGTAGTGATCAGGCAAAAAATATAGTAAAACACATTTTTGAAGAAAGATATTTGCATGGTCGGGTTTCGTTCTGATTATTACGCACTGGCCAAGTTATTCCAAAGCTTAGTTCCTGAGTATGCTTTATTAGCTAAGACTGTTATTTCTTCAGAAGGGTCAGACCGTAATTTTGCTTTTTTTGAATTATGTGACAAAGTAGAGAATCTGATAGTGACCCCTCTATTTCAAAGGCCTCAGCTTTTACAAGCAAGCGCTTCCTCCTTAAGTTAACGTCAATATTCTTCGCAAATTTCTACACATTTTGCCTCGATCCCCTCTTTTTTCGTTGCGAAATTTAAATTGTCAACAGCCCCTATTTTACTTAACATTAGAAACAGCGGTTAATTCCCCACATGTTCATGCACAGTCTTAAACAGGTTAGGGTTATCTGAATAATCGATAGGTACCTCAATGAGGGTAGGTGCTTTAAGACCGATGGCTTTTTTAAGTGTTGGCAGAAGTTCATCTGCATGCTGGATTTTAAATCCTTGTGCACCAAAAGCTTCTGCAAATTTTATGATATCTACACTCCCGAATCGCACGGCACTTTCACGTTTGTATTTCATTATTTCTTGCTCTAAAACCATGTTGTAAGTACCGTCACACCAAACACAATGTACTAAAGGAATTTTTTCTCGTACCGCAGTTTCTAGCTCTGTAGCTGAAAATAAAAAACCACCATCACCAGAGATGGAAATAATAGCGCCATGTGGGCGGGCAAAGCGAGTTGCTATTGCCCAGGGTAGAGCAACACCTAATGTTTGTTGACCATTGCTGAATAGTAGATGATGTGGTTCGTATACATAGAAATAACGTGCTAGCCAAATATAATGCGAGCCAATATCGCTAATCACAGTGTCTGCATCGGAAGTAACGGTCCGTAAATCGTGAATAAAACGTAGAGGGTGAATGCGCTCTCCAGAGTAGGTTGCACCGCGTTGAATGTCTGCTAATAAAGCTTCTTGCGCTTTTTTGACAGGAGACGGTAAGTTATATGGTTTTGACTTTCCCAGCAAAGGCAGAATTTTTTCGATATTTAATGCAATATCACCGATGATTTCTCTTGCTGGTAAATAGGTGGCATGAGCCACTGCAGGATTATAATCAATGTGAATGATTTTTTTCTGTTTTGAGGTATTCCAAATTTCCGGGTCATATTCCACAGGATTATAACCAACGGTAATAACGACATCAGCTGCTTCTAGTGCTTTATCCCCAGGTTGATTTTTAAATAAACCAACCCGACCAATAAAATACTTTTCTAGATCACGAGAAATTGCTCCAGCAGCTTGATAGGTACTAATAGTAGGTAACGGATGATGGCTTAAGAGGGTGCGAATCATTGCGGTATTTGCTGGTTTACTTGCTTCTGCACCCAAAAATAATACTGGAAAAGTAGCTGTATGTAAAATATTAACAGCATAGTCTATATCAGTATCTGGCGCGTATCCGCCATGTGGCGATGGAAGAGGGATAGGTGCTATGGTGCGTGTGGTTTCTTTTAAAACGTCTTGCGGCAAGCTAATAAAGACGGCGCCACTGCGTGGTCTAGTTGCAGATCTAAATGCATTTTCTATTACTTCAGGAATGTTTTCTACCATGAGCACTTCCATTCTGGCTTTAGTCACGGCTTCCATTAATTTAATATTATCGGTATTCTGATGAGACTCTTTTAATTTCATATTGCGTGGCACACTGCCGCCAATGGCAATCACAGGATCGCCTTCTGTAGTGGCGGTTAACAAGCCAGTAGCGAGGTTAGAGACACCGGGGCCGGAAGTGACAAGTACTACACCTGGTTTTCCAGTAAGCCGACCATAAGCGGCCGCCATAAATGCAGCATTTTGCTCATGTCGACAAACAATGAGTTTGATGGGACTGTCGAGTAAAGCATCAAATACCGAGTCTATTTTTGCCCCAGGAATGCCGAAGATGATTTTTACGCCATGGGTTACTAAGCATTCAACAAATAATTGCGCACCTGTTTTCATAAGAATTATTCCGTTTTTTTAAGAAGAGCGGTTGTGTCTATATCTAGATTGGCCATATCGAACTCGTGGCTGTTAATTAGCAACATATTGATTTGGCGCAATGGTGTTACTGTCACTTGGGCATCGTGTAGTTTTACATCAAATAGATGTCCGCCATGGGTTTTATCTTGATTGATAAAGTGGTGATGAAAGCCAGGGATGGTTATCCCAGCACTATAGTTGGGACACCATGTTGTTACGAGCGTACCTTTGAGTTGTGATAACTCAAAGGCATATCCTGTTGTAGATAAAGCTTCGACAAGGGGTTTGTAGGGTAAGGTTTGACAGCCTTCACTGCGTAATTTTACCTGGTCAATAGAGGCTTCGGTACGGATCATGTAAAAAATATTCTTGGTGGGCAGGCGTGCCATAATAAGCTGATTTAATTCTTCGCAGTTGTTTACTTTTTCAATAGAGAATGTCAGTGTTGGTTTATAGAAACTGACGAGAGAAAAAGGCGTGAGTTTCTCGGAGTTAACTTTTTCTGCTAAGCCAGTTTTGTTCATGTGGTAAAATACGCCATCTAGTGCGATCATTTCACCGTCAACACCATTAAAGGTTCCCAGGCCGATATCTCCATGTTGCGCTAGTTGCCTAAAGTTGATGTCACCGTCATATACTCCTTGTAATAGTCCGGTGATTGTCCCTGCTTGAAATAAAATAGACATATGCACCGCTCGCCTTTATTTTTAAAGCTGTGTAAGTGCTGTGGAGTTATTAAGTAATAATAGCAATGATGCGCAAGTTACCGTGAGGTTGGCCACGAAGATAATCAAGTTTAAATTACGCAACTCTCCTGTATGTTTCCAAAACTGGTGAATAATACAAATGGAAATCAGTGTAAAGGGTATAAGAGATAAGGCGGCTAATTTAATGAAGATGCCGCAGATAATCATAATTCCAGCAATAGATTGCCATGCTATAGCTAAAGGTAGTAATAGCCATGGGTGTGGAAGGTTTTTTTGGTTTAATAGGGATAAAGTAGGGCGCCAGTGATAAATATTCCAAATGCCAAAAAACAAGAAATAAAACCCAATCAAAAAATGAGCGATTTGCTGGATAAGCAATGTATAATCCATCTTCGCATCTCCCTATGCTGCGTTACTTAAGCATTATAACGCAAAATGCGTAGGTTATGTAAGTTCTGTCAGTAGTTAGTGCTCCGAACTCTATGGCTGATCGATCTTGCACCCTTTAGCGAAAGCCTTTATACTGCGCCGCACTTGCTTAGTGCGGTGCTATACGTTTAAAAGATGCCAATGAATAAATTAACCAGCTTGGTAAAAGGTGAAGCGTATCGCATTGTGTACTGGCAGTTAGCAATGGTAGTGATACTAGCTGTTGTGTCATTGCTAATAACTGGGTTGCAAAATGGTTTGTCGGTACTAGCGGGCGGGGTTGTTTATGTATTACCCAACATCGTGTTTGTTTGGCGCGTTTTTAATTATGTTGGGGCAAGGCAGGTAGAGCGATTTATCTTCGCGTTTTTCATTGGCGAAATGGCGAAACTAATTATAAGCGCGGTATTGTTTATATTGGTCGTTAATCATTTTACGATTAATGTTGTATGGGCCCTAGGCGGATATGTTGGGGCGACATTTGCATTTTGGATAGCATGTTTTATGTGCCTGTCTCGAGCTCAGGGGGCGATACGGTGAATACAGGAGCAGCAATTACTCCTGCACAATATGTGCAGCATCATTTAGAGCATCTGACTTTAAATTTACGAACCTTTAGGGTAGGAGATCTTCAAGAAGCCCAGGGTTTTTGGGTGCTTAATTTAGACACATTTCTGGTTTCATTGATATTGGGGATTGGCTTAGTGGTGTTTCTGCGCTTTGTTGCTGTGCGCATGCGAGAAGTGCCGGGTGGGTTACAAAACTTCGTTGAAATCATGGTGGGGTTTGTTGATAAATCCATTAGCGAGGTGTATCACGGTAAAAGTAAATTATTGGCTCCCATGTCCTTGATAATATTCATGTGGGTGTTTTTAATGAATGCGATGGACTTATTACCTGTGGATTTGCTGTGGCGGATATTGGATTTATTTGGTGTGACTTATTTTAAAAACGTACCTACTGCTGATCCTAATGTAACTTTTGCTATGTCCTTGGCCGTGTTTTTCTTAATTATATTTTACAATATCAAAATTAAAAAATTTCATTTAGCTAAAGAAATGCTGACGGTTCCATTTGGTGGTTATTTATTTCCGCTGAATCTGGTATTTCGGCTAATTGAAGAATGTGTAAAACCATTGTCTTTAGCGTTGCGACTTTTTGGTAATATGTTTGCCGGTGAATTAGTGTTTATTTTAATTGCCTTGCTGCCGTGGTGGGGGCAAGGGTTGCCAGGCGGTATTTGGGCGATTTTTCACATTCTTGTGATCACGTTGCAAGCGTTTATTTTTATGATGCTCACGGTGGTTTATCTGAGCATGGCACATGATACGCATTAGGGTCTGTTTAAAATTTAATCCTCAGCTGTAAAAAGAGTGGGTCGAGGGTTGAATTGTAAACAGATCCTAGGGTTAATATACCTAAAAGTGAAACGCTTCGGGTATAGTTCAATATTTTTTAATTTTTGAGGAGGTTCCATGGAAATCGCAAGTGTCATTGGTCAGATACAAGGCTTTTCAGTAGTTGCAGCAGGTTTACTGATTAGTTTGGCCGCATTAGGTACAGGTATTGGTTTCGGTTTGTTAGGCGGTAAGTTTTTAGAAGGTGTGGCAAGGCAGCCAGAACTTGCGCCTATGTTAATGATGCGTATGTTCATGATGGCGGGATTGGTTGATGCATTTGCTGCTATTTCTATTGTGATGGGGTTGTATTTATTTTTTGCCTCGAATCCTTTCGTTGCGGCGGTATTGAGTGTCGCACAACCAGCAGTAAGCTAATTTGAGGGTAGCCCATGGGAATTAATGCCACTTTAATCGGCCAATTTATTACGTTTGCTATATTGGTGTGGTTTACCATGAAATATGTGTGGCCACCTATTACTCAGGCTATGCATGATCGTGAGAAAAAAATTGCGGCCGGATTAGAAGCTGCGGAGCGCAGTAAGCGCGAGTTGGAAATGGCTGAGCGTAAAGCCATGTCTATTATCCGCGATGCTAAGCAACAGGCTACGCATATTATTGATGAAGCGAGTCGGCATTCTGTGTTACTCGTTGAGGAAGCCAAACAGCAAGCGAAAGAAGAAGGGGCGCGCATGATAGAATTAGCGCAGCATGAGATTTCGCGTGAGGTAACACAAGCTAAAGAAGTGTTAAAAACGCAGTTAGCCACTTTGGTAGTGGCCGGTGCTGAAAAAGTGATTCAGCGGCATCTTGATGCTTCTGCACATATGGCATTGCTTGATGAATTAGTCGCAGAGATTTAATCATGACAGCTGGAATGATTACTATTGCTCGTCCTTATGCGTTAGCTGCATTTGAGTATGCGCATGACAAAAAAGAACTTGCCGGTTGGAAGGCTTTTCTGGACTCTGCTGCTTATTTGATTAGAAATGATAGCATGGTGTCATTAATTGCTAATCCTGCGATATCATCCTCGCAGCTTTTACATTTTATCTGTGACATTTTAATGCCGTTGCTAGATGCAAAAAAGAAGAATTTTTTGCATGTGCTTGCGGATAATAAGCGGTTAATTGTTTTGCCAGATATTGCGGCACTATTTAATACCTATTACGCTGAAGCAGAAAAAATGGTAAAAGTGCGCGTGGTAACAGCCGTGGCTATCAATGATACGTATCGTCATAAATTAATGGATGCATTGGCTAATCGCTTGAGAAAACATATTGCCATAGAATGCGAGATTGACCCTTCCATTCTGGGCGGGGCGATTATTCGTATTGGTGATCGCGTAATAGATGGTTCTGTGCGTGGAAAGTTAAATCGTTTATTGGCCTTTTCTTTAGGGTAATAATTAGTTTTAAAGGTAGATACTATGTCAGTTAAACAACTCAGTCCAACAGAAATTAGTGAACTTATTAAGCAGCGTATCGAACAGTTTGAGCTGAAACCAGAAGTAAGGACCGAAGGAAGTATTGTTAGTCTCAAGGACGGCATTGTGCGTATTCATGGTCTTGCAGATGTGATGCAAGGCGAAATGATCGAGTTTCCTGGGCAAACATATGGATTGGCGCTTAACTTAGAGCGCGATTCAGTCGGCGCCGTGGTGTTGGGTCGAGCAGATCACTTGCTAGAAGGCCAGACAGTAAAATGTACTAGTCGTATATTGGAAGTGCCGGTGGGCGAAGCATTATTAGGCCGTGTAGTGGATGCCTTGGGTAATCCTATTGATGGCAAAGGCCCAATTGCCGCGAGCATGACATCACCAGTTGAAAAAGTAGCGCCAGGGGTAATTCATAGGCAGCCGGTTTCTCAGCCTATGCAGACTGGGTTAAAAGCCATTGATACCATGGTGCCCATTGGGCGTGGCCAACGCGAATTAATTATTGGGGATCGTCAAACGGGTAAAACTGCTATTGCAGTGGATGCGATTATTAATCAGCGTGGCACAGGTATAAAGTGTATTTACGTGGCGATTGGTCAAAAAGCTTCATTTATTGCTGCTGTAGTGCGTAAGCTAGAAGAAATGGATGCTTTGAAGCATACCATTATTGTTGCTGCCCCAGCGTCAGATACCGCAGCAATGCAATATATTGCTCCATACGCAGGTTGTGCGATGGGCGAATATTTCCGTGATAAGGGTGAAGATGCGCTAATTATTTACGATGATTTGACTAAACAAGCTTGGGCATATCGACAAATTTCTCTACTGTTGCGTCGCCCGCCAGGTCGTGAAGCTTATCCAGGCGATATTTTCTATTTGCATTCACGTTTATTAGAACGCGCATCGCGTGTTAATGCAGCGTATGTTGAAAAAATGACGCATGGGAAAGTGCGAGGAAAAACGGGTTCGCTTACGGCTTTGCCAATTATTGAAACGCAAGCCGGTGATGTGTCAGCCTTTGTATCCACCAACGTGATTTCTATTACCGATGGGCAAATTTTCTTAGAGACGGATTTGTTTAACTCTGGCGTACGCCCAGCAATTAATGCCGGTTTATCTGTGTCGCGTGTGGGTGGTGCTGCACAAACCAAGTTGATTAAAAAGTTGGTGGGTGGTGTGCGTATCGCGCAAGCACAATACCGTGAATTGGCGGCATTTTCTCAATTCTTATCTGATTTGGATGAGGCAACGCGTAAGCAATTAGAGCGTGGGCAACGCATTGTGGAAGTAATGAAGCAAAAACAATATATGCCGCTGTCAACTGCAGAAATTGCATTAATCTTGTTTGCTGCTGATCAAGGATATTTGGACGAGGTGCCGATTAATCGCATCGCTATGTTTGAGAGTGAGTTACTGCGTTATGCGCATGCGCATCATCGTGAGTTTATGGAAAAGGTGAGTGCAACGGGTGATTACAGTGATGATATTGTGAAAACACTGCGTAGCATCATTGAGTCCTTCAAGGCCGGCCATTCGTGGGAATAAGAGGATAGCAATATGGCGGTAGCGAAAGAGATTCGCACTAAAATACGCAGTATCAAGAATACACAAAAAATTACTCGTGCGATGGAAATGGTGGCGGCGAGCAAAATGCGCAAAGCGCAGGATCGCATGGAGCGTGCTAAGCCTTATGCGCAAAAAATCATGCAAGTGATTAGTCACGTTGCTTTAAGTAATACTGAGTATCAGCATCCGTTTATGCAGGAACGTGATGTGCGACGTGTTGGATTTATTGTGGTGTCCACGGATCGTGGTTTATGTGGTGGATTAAACAATAACTTAATAAAAACCACGTTGTTGCGCCTAAAGAAATGGAAAGATGATGGAATTGATGTTGATCTATGTTTGCTGGGCAGTAAAGCCAGTGCTTTTTTTAAGCGGGTAGGAGGCAAGGTTGTTGCTCAGGCTACACATTTGGGCGATGCACCCTCAGTAACAGATTTGATTGGTGTAGTTAAAGTGATGCTCGATGCGTATCTGGAAAGAACGATTGATGCATTATTTATTTGCTCCAATGAGTTTGTAAATACGATGCGACAAGATCCATTGATTGAGCAAGTGCTTCCACTTAAACCTTCGGAAGATACGCGTCTTAAGCACCATTGGGATTATATTTATGAGCCAGATAGTGCTCCGGAGTTATTAGACAAACTGCTAAAACGGTATGTGGAGTCACAAGTATACCGTGGTGTTATCGAAAATATTGCCTGTGAACAAGCGGCACGTATGATAGCAATGAAAAATGCGACAGAAAATGCGTCAGATCTCATTGCAGAATTAGAATTGGTGTATCACAAGGCACGACAAGCTGCCATTACGCGCGAGTTATCAGAAATTGTGGCTGGCGCTTCAGTCGTGTAATCGAGGAGGTAGAGAAAGTCATGAATGCAAATGCTGGAAAGGTAATTGAAATTATCGGTGCCGTGGTTGACGTTGAATTTCCTCGTCATATCGTGCCGCGGATTTATGATGCATTAAAAGTAGAAAAAGAACACTTGGTGCTGGAAGTGCAGCAGCAGCTTGGTGATGGCATTGTGCGGACTATTGCTATGGGATCGACAGATGGATTGCGTCGTGGTGTAGCGGTGGCGAATACAGGTAGCCCTATTTCTGTGCCAGTTGGGCAAGGAACATTAGGACGTATTATTGACGTACTAGGGGAGCCAGTAGATGATGCGGGCCCGGTGAAAGTAGATAAACGCTTACCTATTCATCGTCCTGCCCCTTCTTTTGCAGAGCAAGCACCTGCACAAGAGCTATTAGAAACGGGTATTAAAGTAATTGACTTAATTTGCCCATTTGCGAAAGGTGGTAAGGTAGGGTTGTTTGGTGGTGCAGGTGTAGGCAAAACCGTAAATATGTTGGAATTGATTCGTAATATTGCCATCGAACATTCAGGATTTTCTGTATTTACTGGAGTGGGAGAGCGTACCCGTGAAGGTAATGACTTCTATCTAGAAATGAAAGAATCAAAAGTATTAGATAAAGTGTCTTTGGTTTATGGACAGATGAATGAGCCACCAGGTAACCGTTTGCGTGTTGCATTGACGGGATTAACCATCGCAGAAAATTTCCGTGATGAAGGTCGCGACGTTTTATTGTTTATTGATAATATTTTCCGTTATACCTTGTCAGGCGTGGAAGTTTCCGCATTATTAGGGCGTATTCCTTCGGCAGTGGGTTACCAGCCTACGCTGGCAGAAGAAATGGGGACATTGCAAGAGCGTATCACGTCTACCAAGAAAGGCTCTATTACCTCGGTGCAGGCTGTTTACGTGCCCGCAGATGATTTAACAGACCCTTCACCAGCCACCACATTTTCTCACTTAGATGCAACAGTGGTATTGTCACGGCAAATTGCCGAGCTAGGTATTTATCCTGCGATTGATCCATTGGATTCTACTAGTCGTCAGCTTGATCCATTGATTGTAGGGCAGGAGCACTATGATGTAGCGCGTGCGGTACAAAAAACTTTGCAACGTTATAAAGAGTTAAAAGATATTATTGCTATTTTAGGGATGGATGAGTTATCGGAAGAAGACAAGCTTACTGTATTGCGTGCACGTAAAATCCAACGTTTCTTGTCACAGCCGTTCTTTGTTGCGGAAGTGTTTACTGGCTCTCCTGGTCGGTATGTGCCATTAAAAGAAACAATTCGCGGCTTTAAAGAAATTGTCGAAGGTAAACATGACCAACTTCCTGAACAAGTTTTCTATATGGTTGGCAGTATTGATGAAGCAGTAGAAAAAGCGAAGAAAATATGACATCAATGACCTTGCGCTTGGATATAGTCAGCGCTGAAAAACAAATCTTTTCTGGTGAGGTGGAAATGGTGCATGCTACAGGGGAATTAGGAGAGATGGGTATTGCTCCTGGGCACTCACCTTTGCTTACCTCTCTACAGCCAGGACACATTTATGTTATGTTGCCTAATAAAGAAGAGGAAGTGTTTTATGTGTCTGGTGGCATGTTAGAGGTGCAACCATTTATTGTGTCAGTGCTAGCAGATACAGCTGCTCGAGCTAAAGATCTTGATGAGGCAAAAGCCTTTGCAGCCAAAGAGCATGCACAGAAAGTATTATCTGAAAAAGGAGTGGATATTGATTTTGCTAAAGCAGCAATTGAGCTTGCTGAAGCTGCCGCGCAAATTCGCGCGATTCAACGCTTGAAGAAGCGCGCAAAGTAGTTTATGTTTGTCTGCCGTTATAAGAGCAGAACATTTTGCGGACGCCGCTTAAATTGATCAGGGACCCAGCTAGAAATAGTTGGGTGAGTCAGGATGACTCATCCTGATCAATTCAAGCGGCGTCTTCTTTCTTATAATTAGAGAGCTTATCGTCAAATTAAGGTTTTTTTAGAGTTTGTCAAAAGATCCTAAAGACAAGGCAAAAAAACTTTAATTTGATGACAGCCTCAGAGAGGTATTCGTCATGGTAGAATCTGTAGTTGCTAGAACCCCGGTGCGCCATCATACTCTTTGTGACAGTTTATTTCGTTACGCTGAATTTCTTAAATTCGGTGAAGTGCATGTTAAAGTGGATGAAGCGACGGGACTTAAGGCCATAGTGGCTATTCATAATCTTAAGTTGGGGCCCGCTATTGGTGGATGTCGATTTGTTACTTATGCAACAGCTGATAAAGCCATTGAAGATGCATTGCGTTTAGCGCAAATGATGAGTTTTAAATCCGCAGCAAATAATTTGCCACATGGCGGTGGTAAGGCAGTTCTGATTAAACCTAAGCGTATGCGTAATCACGAAGCCTATTTTGAGAAATTTGGTGAGTTTGTAGAGGCGTTGGGTGGTCGTTATATTACTGCGGTAGATAGTGGTACTAGCCCGACAGAAATGGATATCATTGCGCGGCGCACTAAGTTTGTTACTTGTACCACAACCTATGGGGACCCTTCATTATATACTGCATTAGGTGTGCGGCGCGGCATTGAGGCAGCAGTTAAGTTTAAACTCGACAAAGATAACCTAGATGGGTTACATGTGACGATTCAAGGTGCGGGGCATGTAGGGTATTTTTTAGCTGAAGACTTGACGGCAAGAGGCGCGCGTTTAACTATGTGCGACGTCAATAAAGTGGCTTTGCAACACTGTGTAGATAAGTTTGGTGTTGCAACTTGTTCGCCGGAGGCCATTTATGATGTGAAGGCCGATGTATTTGCCCCATGTGCTTTGGGTGCAATACTTAATTTAGATACAATCAATCGCTTAAACGTGCCTATTGTTTGTGGCTCTGCAAATAATCAATTAGCGCATCATAATTATAGTACATTAATGCACGAGCGTAAGATTCTTTATGTTCCAGATTTTATTGCCAATGCAGGTGGGATTATTCATGTGGCAGTATTGTATGATCATGGTGATTTACGTCGAGTAGAGCAGCAAGTCGAGCATATTTACGATAATTTGTTGGGTATTTTTGAAAAAGCAGCACAACAAGATAAAGCAACCAATGAAGTAGCAGAGAAGTTAGCACTTGAAAAGCTACGGTAGACAGGCTCTATTATTTTTCATATTATTTTTAGCGACATTCAGTGTATTTGCTGGTGATAGCCAGGATTATAACTTGGCTGTAACACGCGCTGCTTTACATGTTTTAGGTCAATCTCCTCAACCACTACAATTACTCAAGGGTACTTATGTAAATATGGTAGTATTTACGACCTTCTCTGGATATAAATTGACAGATAAGGCGTTAACCGGCACAATCTGGGTCACCGTAGAGCCCGAAATAAAGAAATTGTGTGCTGAATATGTAGCAAAAAATAAAGCTTACTTAACGACGCATCAGTTAAATATATGGATAGCACAATTATTAGGAGTGTCTGCGAATAAAGTAGATAAACGGCGATTTGTAGTTTTACGGATACCAGTGATACAAGCCTATTACGGTACCCCAGCAAAAGATATCGGCATTTTTCGTCCTTGTGCCGATCCACGTATTGGGCCACATGCTGATGGGTCACCAATTTGCCCTGAGAGAATGAATCCGCATGCTGCTATTGCGGCGGATTATAAAACCTGGTTTATTAATACCAGCATGGCTGCTTATACATTAAATGGTGGCATGCCATGGACAGCGTATGGCTATACGTATAATTGGAATCCACAAGCAAGCCAGGCCTATGGGATAAGCGAATTTGTTATTTTAAAAAATACGCCAGTTAGGGTATTGGCTAATCCTTTCAATGCTACTACAGCCTATATAAGCGCGGCGCAGTATTGCTCATAAAAAAACAGGAGTTCTACTTGTCATCCTTCACGAACTCAGGATGATAGGCAGAAACTCTCGTTAAAAATAAAAGCGAGGGGGACTTATGGCGTTATCACGATATTCACTTCTTACGGATACCAGTACAGTCAACCAAACCGAGCTTCTTGATCTTCCTGATGAAATGATAGAGCAAGTCTGTCTAGCGTTAGACAATGATGCATTGATTAGTTTTATGTCTGCGAATGTGCGCATAAGCCATATAGTATTTTTGGAATACGAGAAAAGAAAAAATCAAGAGAGTGGCAGGACAGCACTGAATAACAAGGAGTTTGTCGAGTTATTAGCTCAATTGCAGCGAGGTGTGGGTAGGGAGATATTGTACTGGGTAACAGATGGTGTTTTAAGGTCCATTATAGGGAGGCTGGATACCGAGCAGATGGCATATTCCATCCCTATTATTTTACGCTTGCTGTTGCCTATGCATCAATTGGCTTTTTTAAATCAGATAGGCATAAGCAGGATAAGGTCAGTAATGCAAGTAGCACATCAGCTGCTTGCATTATTAGATGCCCTTGCTATAAAAAACCGTATTCCATTTTTAACCGCGCTAGGAAGTGAGGTAATTCATAATGTGCGGGGAGAATGGAATTTATATTCTTTATTAAAGGCATGTCCTTCCGAGACAAGGGCGGATTTTTTAAGGCAACAATTTACTCCAAAGCAGAGGAATTTATTTAGCCAGTATTATTTGGATGTGCTGACTCTTCTCCCGCAAGCAGACCGTAAGTCAGTGATAGTATTATTGGGGATGCAGCGTCTTTTCGAGGCAATAAAGCAAGGCGCAACACCACATGATCTGCGGAATATTGCTTATCCAGACGATGCTTTGGTTAAAATCTTAGAAAGCTTGGATGAAGTAGATCGCCTGTGGTTAATTGTTATGCTTAAAGAGCAATTGCCAAGTATAGTGGATGGTCCTCACGCTCTCTATGCTGTTACTCGATGTCTTCCAATAGAGAAGCGACTGGATTTTATAACATTATGGTTGGCACAGGACATTACTGCATGGATGATGCGGCGGAAGGAAACATTGTCTACATTTAGTGGAGTATTAGATATTTTATCTTCTCAGCAGCAACTAGCATTTATTGCATGGTTAGGTAGAGATAATGTTTATAAGCTTTTGCCCGATTTTAATTTATTAATACGCGGATTAAATGTATTGAAAACCGAAGAGAATAAATTACTTTTGTTACGTTATATAAACACAGATCAGCTAACATTAATATTAGACTTGACCAAGTTGGCTGCCATATTAAAACAACTTGATCGGCAAGCCCAAAGCGATTTTTTGTTAATGTTTTCTGATGAGCAACTATATCGCATACTCATTGGGGGTAGTCATTTTTTTACCTGGGCATTACGAAAACTCGATGCCTATAAACATGACGATTGTTATACTGGATTGCTTTCTGCAGCTATCCATGCTTATTGTGCAAGGCAACAACATAAGACGCAGACTAGCTGTGGCATTGCAAAGAAAAGTGAATCGGTAGAGTCTAGTTCTGAAGAGCGACTCATTTCGCGAGCGTCGCATTATCAAGATAAACAAGGGGTTGCTTTGCAATTGGATTTTTCCTTATGGCGTCGGGAGTCTATGCAAGACTTTGGTCGACAGCACGCTAAGGAGTTAAAAGAGTCTTCTACGTTAGCTGCTATTTATCAGCATATTCTTAGGATTAGATAAAACATTCGTCTCCGTGCACGCGAAGACGAATAGCGAAGGAGCGCAATAAATGAAAATTATTTTAAAGTTATTTTTCATAATAAGCATATTGTTTTTCGTAGCAACAGCTTATTCCATCCCGCCGTTCAAGGCAGCAGCGATTGAATTCAATCCTGAATTTTTGGCTTTTGATACTAATTTACCGAAATTGGTAGCGGTTGCGGAAGGTGCAGCCAAGCAAGGCGCTAAGCTGATCGTATTGCCTGAAATGGCTACTTCTGGTTATATCTACGCGAATCGTGAACAAATAATGCCTTATTTGGATACCATTCCTGGAAAAACTACTGCTATTCTTGCGCCTATCGCAAAAAAATATCATGTTTATATTGCGGTTGGGATTGCGGAAATTGATAAAAATAGTCGTTTAGCTTATAACAGCGCTGCATTAATTGGGCCGCAAGGATATATCGGGAAGTATCGTAAAAATGGGTTGAATTCTGACGATACAAAATGGGCTGTGCGTGGCAACTTAGGCTTCCCGGTGTTTGATACGGAGTTAGGCAAAATAGCATTAGTGATATGTTATGATGATAGTTATCTACAGTCTTTACTTCTTCCTGCTGTGCGCGGTGCCAACATTATTGCTTATTTGACTTCATCTGATCGTTTACCAAAAACGGAGATGGGGTGGCATTATAATCATTCTACAATTGCAAATATTGCTACTTTCTCTGGTTGGATGGGGACTTACATTATTGGCTCAAGCCGGACGGGATTAGAAAAAAACCCGCTTACGGGTGCCATTACACATTATGTGGGTGGAGCTTCGATCTGGGATCCTGATGGTAAAAATTTGGCACAAGCAGCACCTTCTTTTTTTAATCAGCCAAGCAATCCAGAAACGATTTATGCACAAATTGATCCGCAGTTATATAATAACTCCGCTAAACAAGTTCTCCTCACGCGCCGTCGTCCCGAATTATATTCTGTTATGAATTTGTATCGTGCGCCACTGGATCCCGATGCATCAACACAATCGCATAAGGTGCAAGCTTTAGTGGTACAGTATTCCCCCAAAGAGAATGACAAAGATACCAACCTTAAAAAAATTAAAGAGTTATTGCTTGCAGAAAAGAAAAATAATTTTGACTTGGTTGTGCTTCCTGAAAACAGCTTGTTAGGAACGCAAGATCCTCAGTCATTACGTCGTTTAGCAGAAGACGCATACGGTGACACCTTTCAGGCAATGGTTGATATTGCGCAGCAATATCATGTTTATCTTGTATATGGGTTTCCTGAAAAAACATCCTCTGGCTATTATGCCTCTGTGATGATGATAGATCCTAACGGCAAGTCAATAGCGTTATATCATAAGTCGCATTTAAATGAAGTAGATAAAAACTGGGCGCGTGCAGGTGATGTATTGCCTGTTGTAGATACCTCTCTTGGTAGAATTGCTTTTATGTTAGGGGATGAGGTTCGTGTACCAGATATAACAAATATCTATGCCATGAAACGAGCGGATATCATTATTATACCTACTGCCTGGACAGGAGATTACGGGCGGGAAGTCTATGTGGATCCAGGATTATTGATGCATCCTTATCCGCAACACACCATGACAATGTGGTATAGCGTGGCGAAATATGCTCAAGCTTATACACTCGTGGCGAATTATATTGGTGGAAAAAATCAATATAAAGGGGGTAGTGGATTATATGCATTGGATCCAGTAGAGGGACATTATATTCCAGAGGTGACAATAGATGAAAAAGCATTCCGAATACAATTTAATACGATAGGTTCGAATGATTGGTGGATGAACCAAGCTTATTTAATCATAGGTCAACGAGTAGAGTTAAATCCGCCTCTTACTTTATCAGATACAACAGCTTGTTTTAAATTGTGGCAGCAAAATACCGCAGAGGCGAGGCATTTTTGTTGGTAACGCGAATTGTTGATGGGTTTTTTGCGAAACGCCCGGTGAATAGGAAACATTAAGCTCTCGTAAAATCAAAGCTCATTGTCTCCGCGAGCGTGATGGCAGAGGTGGCGATCATCAATAGACGATCAATGCCTAAAGCGACACCGGCACAATCCGGTAATCCTTGAGCTAAAGCAGCCAAAAAATTTTCATCACAATGGGGTTGCGCTAATTGTAATTGTTGTCTTATTGCTAAATCTTTTGCAAAACGATGACGTTGCTCAACAGCATTTTGTAATTCATGAAACCCATTAGCAAGTTCCATGCCTTTATAATAGACCTCAAAGCGTGAAGCGAGCGCAGGATTGCCAGCGCGAATTTTTGCTAAAGCAGCTTGCGAAGCGGGAAAGTCATAAAGAAATAGGGGTTGTTTTTGGCCTAGCTGTGGCTCTATAGCATGACTGAGTAATATTTGTAGCCATGTATCGCGCTGTGTGATATTGGCTTTTACCACAATCCCTTGTTGAGAGGCGCATTGTTGTAGCTCCTCCAGCGCGGCTGTATGGGGATTAAGTTGTAAGTAGTGTTGAAAAATGGCCTGATAACTGATGCGATCTGCAGTTGTGCAATGTAAAATTAATTGTAATAACGCATCCATTTCATCCATGAGCGCATGATGATCATAGCCAGGTCGATACCACTCGAGCAATGTGAACTCAGGGTTATGCAGTCGTCCTACTTCGTCTTGGCGGAAAGCCTTGGTAATTTGGAAAATAGGGCCGCTGCCTGCTGCCAATAAACGCTTCATGGCGTATTCAGGGGAGGTTTGCAGATAATAAGAGGAGGGCTGTACTTGCATGCTGTGAATATGCGGATCAGTTACTGTAGCCTGTGATAATAAGGGTGTTTCCACTTCGAGCGCACCACGTTCTGTAAAAAAATCGCGAATAGTACGCAAAACTTTTGCGCGTTTATGTAGTGCGTCGATAGAAGCAGAGGGTTGCCAGGGTCGAGTAGTCATTATTCCTTAGCTCTTGATACATATTCTCCAGTGCGCGTATCAACTTTGACTAATTCACCTTCTTGTAAAAATAATGGAACACGAATCACTGCGCCGGTTTCCAACTTAGCTGTTTTACTACCGCCAGACGATGTATCTCCACGTAAACCCGGATCTGTTTCCGCAATTTTCAAAATAACAAAAATAGGTGGCGCAACTAAAATCGGTGAGCCATTCCATAGGGTTAATACACAATTTGCTTGTTCTTTTAGCCATTGTTTTGCATCACCCATTTCCACTTCATTAGCAATGTATTGCTCATAGTTGTCATGGGCCATGAAATGCCACAGTGTGCCATCGTTATAAAGGTACTGAGTTTCCACTTCGACCACGTCAGCGCCTTCAATACTGTCATTGGATTTAAATGTACGCTCAATAACGCGCCCAGTTTTTAAGTTTCTAATTTTAACGCGATTAAAAGCTTGGCCTTTACCTGGTTTCACGTATTCATTTTCTAACACCACACCAGGATCGCCATCCAGGATAACTTTTGTTCCATTTCTAACTTCATTCATGTTATAGACTGACATACACGGGTTCCTACTGATTTTTTTAACATCAATTGCACAAAAAATAATATTACCGCCATAGCAAAAGCAATGTAAGCATAATAGAGAAAGGCGTGTTGATAAATAGCCAGCTTTATAGATAAGGTGGTTACTGCTTCTGGAACACTAGCCAATTTTGCTAACCAACCAGCAAAAATACCACCAAATCCGGTGGCAACAAACCAGATGCCCATCATCATGCCGATAAGATGCGGTGGAGATAATAGTGTTACAGCGGATAAGCCAATAGGCGATAACAATAGCTCACCTATAGTAATTAATAAATAAGCGGCAGCAATCCACAGGGGATTAACTAAGCCCATATCATTGGCAAATAAGGTACTGATGCCGAGTATTAAAAAGCCACAGCCAGCACAAAAAATACCCAAGGCAAATTTATTAATGGGCGAGGGATTTTTATTGTGTTGGCTGAGATATTGCCAGATCCAAGCAAACAATGGGCCTAGTAAAATAATAAATACACTTTCTAGTGCGTAAAACACAGTGGTGGATATGTGAAACCCTGCCAAATTTTTATTGACTAAACGATCAATAAACAAATTCGCAGAAAAAAACATTTGCAAAAATAACATCCAGAAGGTGATGGAAGAAAGAATTAAGATAATTAACATAAATAACGGATAGCGATATTGCGGTTGTTGGCGCAGTGTTAGTAAGGTTAAAAACACTAATAACACGACACCTAGGCTCGGTAGTAACCAATCTGCAACCACATCATTTCCTAGTAGTAGGCTAAGCAATAGTATGGCAATGATGGCATAGCCGATCAGCCATGGGGAATGTAAATGCCGATATTTTTGTAATGGCAATAAAGATTCAGGCAGATTGATATATTTTAATCCAAAGGTAAAGGTGGATAGACCAATGATTAAGCCTAAGCTAGCCAGAATAAAGCTTACATGCCAGCCAAAATAATCTTTAATATAACCGGAACTGAGTCCCGCTAGTAAGGCACCTATATTGATGCCGACATAAAAAATGGTAAAGCCCGCATCACGACGTGGATTGTCAATAGTATATTGGGTGCCGAGTAAGCTAGAAATATTTGGTTTAAATAAACCATTGCCGACAACAATAGTGGCTAAAGCAGGATAAAAAGATGCCTTGGTTGATAAAGACATTAACGCATAGCCAAGAACTAAGAATAGCCCACCCCAAATAATCGCCTGTTTGAACCCAAGCAATCGATCAGCTAAAAATCCACCAACAATGGGAGCGATATAAGCTAAAGCGGTGAAGGTACCTAAAATGGTATAACTCGCGCTATCAGAAAAACCAAAATATTGCGTCATGTAGAGAATCAGCAAACCTTGTACCACATAAAAACCGAAGCGCTCCCACATTTCTGTTAAAAAGAGAAATGGCAGCGCGCGCGGATGGTGATGTGATTGTGAACTATACATTTTTATTCTCCTTACGATGACAGCCCAGCTGTTTCTGGGGTCAATGGGAATTACTATGTTCGGCTAATCCACAGTGCTTTAAAAGCGCATCTATTTGTGGTTTTCGGCCGCGAAATGCCGTAAATGCGGCTAAAGGATCAGGCACTCCACCTGCCTCTAAGATGTGTTTTAAGAAAGCGCGCCCAGTTGCTTTATCTAAAATCCCATTTTCTTCAAATTGCCCAAATGCGTCACAAGATAATATTTCAGCCCATTTATAACTATAATACCCTGCAGCATATCCTCCGCTAAAAATATGCGAAAAGCTATGCGGAAAGCGATAAAATGTAGGTGTTTCGATAAGCGCAGTTTGCTTGCGTACTTCCTCCAATGTGGTAAGAATTTGCCCTGCGTGGGTAATGTCTTGCAAATGTAAGCGAAAATCAAATAGCGCGAACTCTAATTGCCGCAGCATTTGCATGCCTGCCTGAAAGTGTTTGGCCGCAAGTAAATTCTTGAAGAGAGTTTCTGGCAGAGGATTACCGGTTTGGTAATGGCCTGAAATTAGGGGTAAGGTTTCTTTTTCCCAACACCACTGTTCCATAAATTGACTGGGAAACTCTACTGCGTCCCATAGTACACCATGAATGCCAGAAACAGACGCATAATCTACCTGGGTTAATAGATGATGTAGGCAGTGACCAAATTCATGAAACAGAGTAAGCACATCATCATGGGTTAATAAGGCGGGTTTGTCTGCTAATGGACGCATGAAATTACAGGTAAGGAAAGCAACCGGGTATTGAATGTGCCCATTAATTACGCGGCGTGTTCGGCAATCATCCATCCAAGCGCCATCACGTTTATGTGGTCTAGCGTAAAGATCCATATATAGGCCGCCACGTAGTTTGCCTTGTTCGTCATAAATACTAAAAAATTGCACCTGGGGGTGCCATGTGTTGACATCCTTCTCTTCACGAATTTCCAAACCATACAAATGATTTACAATAGTGAAAAGCCCTGAAAGTACACGTTTCAAAGGGAAGTACGGGCGCAATTCTTCTTGAGTAAAGTGGAATTTAGATTGTTGTAGTTTCTCCGAGTAATAAGCGCTATCCCAGGCTTGTAATTTTTTGCAACCATCATGCGACTTGGCAAACTTAGCTAATTCAGTTATTTCTGCTGCGGCGAAAGGCTTGGATTTTTCTAAGAGGTTTTGCAGGAAAGTTAATACTTCTTGGGGGGTTTTTGCCATTTTGGTAGCCAGCGAATACTCAGCATAATTATGGAAGCCAACAAGTTGCGCAATGTTGTGGCGGATTTTCAAAATCTCTTCCATGAGTGGCGAATTGTCCCAGCGGCCGGCATTGGGCCCTAAGTCAGAGGCGCGTGTGACATAAGCTTCATATAACTGGCGGCGTGTGTCAGGGTTATCTACGAATTTCATGGCGGTGGAGTAAGATGGATACTCTAATGTGATGACCCAGCCAGTTAAACCGCGTGCTTTGGCATTTTCTTCGGCAGCCTGTAGCATAGGCTCAGGTAGCCCCTTTAATATAGCTTGGCCTTTCTCTTTGGGTACGGCGAATATCCAACCATTGGTAGCATCTAATATATTGTCAGAAAATTTTGTTGAGGCTAGGCTAAGTTGTTTTTGTAGCTCAGCCATGAGTTTTTTCTTTTCGGGGACGAGATGAATGCCGATGAGTTTAAAATCACGAATTTCATTTTCTATAATTTTACGTTGTGCATCATGTAGGGTATTGCAATCTAAGCCTTTAGCGATGGATTCAATCGCCATAAACAAATGCTCATCTTGTAATAATGCGGTGTGATATTCTGTAATGAGTGGCAACGTTGCGTGATACGCGGCACGTAAGGTTTCTGACTCCATGACACTATAGAGATGTGAAATCGGTGACCATGTTTTGCTAAGTTCATCCTCCATGTCTTCTAGCGGTTGTAATAAATTATTCCAAGTGAAATTTTCTTGTACGAGTAATTTGGCAAGCTTTTGACGATTATGTTGGAGGATTTGTTTGATAGTGGGTTCGATTCGTTCGGGTTGAATGGCGCTGAATGTCGGTAATTCCTTGAGCATAGTGGTGGTATCATTCATATAAAATACTCCTCAGGAGCGTGGAACCAGTCTATAATCCTACCATGATTGATCAATGGTAACTCTCATGATAATACAGCAACAACATGATGTGAAAACTCTTCAGGGCTTAATTGCCTCACTGCAGGCTTATTGGGCACAACAAGGTTGTGTGATTATGCAACCGTTGGATATGGAGGTGGGTGCGGGGACATTTCATCCGGCCACGTTTTTACATGCAGTTGGCCCAGAACCTTGGCGTGTGGCTTATGTACAGCCGAGCCGGCGTCCTACAGATGGGCGATATGGGGAAAATCCCAATCGGGTACAGCATTATTATCAGTTCCAGGTGACGTTGAAACCATCACCGGAGATGATTCAAGAATTGTATCTTCAGTCATTATATGCCTTACAGATTGATCCACGGGTTCATGACATCCGTTTTGTCGAAGATAACTGGGAATCACCGACACTAGGGGCGTGGGGGCTGGGTTGGGAAGTGTGGTTAAATGGCTTGGAAGTGACCCAATTTACTTATTTTCAGCAAGTTGGTGGATTGGCATGTCAGCCAGTGACGGGCGAAATTACCTATGGGTTAGAGCGCCTAGCCATGTCATTGCAGGGGGTGGATAATATTTATGATTTGGTTTGGAGTAACACTTCGCAAGGGAGGGTGACGTATGGCGATGTGTTTCATCAAAATGAAGTAGAGATGTCGAAATATAATTTTGAAATGGCTGACATTGATATTTTATTTAAGCTTTTTCATATTTATGAGAGTGAGAGTTTGCGATTAATCGATAAAGAGTTGCCATTACCGGCTTATGAAATGGCTTTGAAGGCATCGCATACTTTTAATTTATTAGATGCAAGACGTGCATTGTCTGTCACGGAGCGTCAACACCATATTCTTAAAATCCGTCGTCTCGCCAAAGCCGTTGCTGAAAGCTATTATTACGCACGTGAAGCATTGGGTTTCCCATTGTTACAGAAGGAAATGCCATGATTGCACGTCACGATTTTTTAGTAGAAATTTTAAGCGAAGAATTACCACCTAAAGCTTTATCTCGATTAGGTGAAAGTTTCCTCACGGAAGTAACAAAGCGTTTGCGAGAAATGGCGTTGGCTTTTGATGCGGCTACCGTGTATATGACGCCGCGTAGATTAGCAGTGTTGGTTCATAATCTAGCGAGCGAGCAGCCTAGCCAAGCCTTGGAACGCAAGGGGCCGGCATTGGCGGCTGCTTACGATAAACAAGGTAATCCTACTTCTGCCTGTTTAGGATTTGCACGTTCATGTGGGGTATCCCCAGAGGCACTCATAACCATTAAGAATAAACAAGGTGAGTGGGTAGGATATCGTCAGACTATGGCGGGAAAATCTGTAGCTATTTTGTTACCGGTGTTGATTCAACAAGCGTTAACAGCGTTGCCTATTCCTAAACGTATGCGTTGGGGACAAGGCGAAGTCGAGTTTGTACGACCAGTGCATTCTGTGATCATGTTATATGGGCATGAGGTGATTGAAACAACAATCATAGGTTGTCGTGCTGGTCGTGTGACTTACGGCCATCGAGTCCATGCGTCTCAGCCGCTTGAAATTCCCTGTCCGCAAGATTATTCCTTGTTATTGAAACAGCAGGGGTATGTGATTGCAGACTTTGTTGAGCGCAAAGAGATTATTCGTGAGCAAGCCACAGCGTTGCTTCTGCAAAGTGATTTTAAACAGCGTAAGCCGCGAGTTTTACTTGAGGAAAGCTTACTGAATGAAGTGACTGGACTGGTTGAATGGCCGGTAGCGATATGTGGTCAGTTTGATCCGCTTTTTCTTCTTTTACCACCCGAAGTATTGATATCCAGCATGCAAGATCATCAGCGATATTTTCCGATAGTCAGTGAAGAAGGGAAATTGTTGCCTGGCTTTGTGACAATTAGTAATCTTGCTAGTCAGGATACGGCGGTCGTTATACAGGGTAATGAGCGTGTATTGCGGGCGCGCTTAAAAGATGCAGTGTTCTTTTTTGATGTGGATAAAAAAGAGCGCCTTGAGCAACGCTTAGAGCGGTTAAAGGGTATGGTGTTTCAAGCCAAGCTGGGTACGTTATATGATAAATCACAGCGGTTGTCGCGATTGGCTATGGTTATTGCTAAAGAAATAGGAGAAAGCGAGTTACAAGCAGCGCGAATTGGCTTGCTAGCGAAAACCGACTTAACCACAGATATGGTGGGGGAATTTCCAGAGTTGCAAGGCGTGATGGGGTATTATTATGCTTTACACGACGGTGAGCCACGCGAAATTGCTGAGGCATTAAAAGAACACTATCTTCCACGGTTTGCGAAAGATTATTTACCTGCTTCCATGTTGGGATGTGTGCTAGCGCTCGCTGATCGTCTTGATACGCTGGTAGGTGTATTTGGGCTTAATCAAGCACCAACAGGAGATAAAGATCCCTTTGGCTTGCGCCGAGCAGCTATGGGGGTGTTGCGTATCTTGGTGGAGAAAGAATTGAATCTTGATCTTGCTGTATTGTTAGAGCACGCCCAGGCCGGATATCAATGCGCGTTAGAAAACGTGCAGGTAGTACCGCAAATTTTCGATTTTATGCAAGATAGATTAAAATCCTGGTATCAAGAGCAAGGGATTACTGCAGATGTATTTGCTGCTGTAGCTGCATTGAACTTGACCAAGCCATTTGATTTTTATCGTCGCATACAAGCGGTGCGGGTATTTAAGGATTTAAATGAAGCAGAAGCATTGAGTTTGGCGAATAAACGCGTTAGTAATATTCTACAACAGCATGGAAAGAGTATTAAAACAGAAATAATTAATCCGCAGTTATTTGAATTCGACGCGGAGCGCACATTAGCCGAACAATTAGAGGTATTGCAGAAAGTGATTACGCCTTTATATCAGTCGGCACATTATGTGGATGTATTAACGCAGCTGGCGCGATTACGTAAGCCAATCGATGATTTCTTTGATCATGTGATGGTAATGGTGGATAATCCAGCATTACGAGAGAATCGGTTGGCGTTGCTAAGTAAATTGCGAGCTTTATTTTTGTTAGTGGCGGATATTGCGTTATTACAGGAGTAAAAATTTACCTTAAAGGAGACTATTTGTGAAACAGATGACAGCAAGGCAATTAGGGTCTATTGATAATTTAAATTTCGACTGCAAAAAGAGGAATATCGGCCAAAATATGCAAAAATTTTCGTCAAATATGTTCAATATTCTCCGCAAATTTCTACTCATTTTGTCTCGATCTCCTCTTTTTTCGTTACGAAATTTAAATTATCAACAGACCCTAGTTATTGTTAGCGGTTTAGCATTACTGAGCTGGACGACTGCTCATGCAGCGATGCCATTGCCATATGGCTGGTATCTAGAAGCCAATGCGGGTAATTCTCAAGTGCAGAATAAATCGTATCCGGGTTCGGCACAAACATCCGGGTTTGGCTGGAATGTGAATGGCGGCTATAAATTTATGCCGTATCTAGGGGCGGAAATTGGCTATACCAATTACTACAAGGCCAATATTGATGCGTCAAGCGGTACGGCGGGTCATGATTATCATTATTCTTATGATTTAGCGGCAAAAGGCATATTACCGCTGGCTGATTATGGTATTGAGGTATTTGCCAAGCTCGGTATCGCGGGCCTAAACTCCAATCAGCGGATTTCGAATACAACGGCGGCTTCTTCTATAGGGTTCACATCCAGTAGCCATAATACTACCGGGTTATATCTAGGTGCCGGCGCAGAATATTATGTTTATCCGCAAATGGCCGTGAATATGCAGTGGGCGCGCGCGCAAGGTGATAGTCAAACGGGAAATCTTAACTTGTTGTCTGGCGGTATTTCTTTCTTATTTGATTATTAAGGGCACTTCTAAAAATTGGTAATGCATGGCATAGGCAAAATTAAGTAAAAACAGCTTAGATCATCCCTTCCCCCCGTCTTTTGTGGGGGAAGGAAAGGATGGGGAGGCTCCTTCCCACACCCCTTCTATCCAGTAACGAATATCTTGAATTTCTCTTGCACAGACGCTATGTGACATGCCTGCATAATCATGCCAACTTACGCCATAACCCCCTTTTTTTAAGATAGTGGCTGTCATTTCTCCTAACATATAGGGAACCAGCGTATCTTCCATGCCATGTGCAATAAAAATCGGCAAATTATAATTAATCGAATTGGCGTTAGCGATGACTGATTCGCCATGCGGAAGAAAGCCAGAGAGAGCAATAATACCGGCTAAACGTTTATCGTAATTTAAACCGGTACGTAGTGCTATTAAGGCGCCTTGTGAAAATCCAGCCAGTATGATTTTTTCAGTAGGTAGATCCATGTGCGCGATCAATGTTTCTACCTGTTGTATAGAGTGTTGAATCCCCAGCTCATCGATTTCGCGGTCAATTTGGAAGGATTTGATATCAAACCATGCGCGCATGGTTTGTCCTTGATTGATGGTAACAGGGCGTATGGGCGCATGCGGGAAAATAAACCGTATCGCCAAATGAGTTGGTAGTTTGAGTTCCTGTGCAATGGGAACAAAGTCATGTCCGTCAGCACCTAAGCCATGTAACCAGATAATGCCATGTTGTGCCGGAGTGGATGGGTTGATTTCTATGCAAGGTAGAGGCGAGTCTTTGAGTTGGTTTGTCATGATCTATGATGTTTCTCCAAGTAGTACAGCAGTTTCCGCTAACACTGTCCTCCTGAGCGTTAGGCTGTCCTCCTGAGCGTTAGCGAAGGATCGGCATCCTTGTTGACTGTATTGTGACAAGGATGCTGATCCTTCGCTAACGCTCAGGAGGACAGCCTAACGCTCAGGAGGACAGTGTTAGCGGAAACTGCTGCAAGCAGTATATAGGGTCTGTTGACAATTTACGCAATAGAATAAATATTAAAAACATGCCCCATATAAACCAACTGAGCGTGCTTAATGTATTTGCCCAGGCTAAGCCGTGAAATTGAATTTGTATATGGTTCACTTCCCCAGGTATTGGCGTGATACCAATAATCATTTTATTACCATATAACACACTAAAATAAGGGATTATTTTACCATTTAGCATAATAGTAAATAACTCGGGGTAATAATAGAGCGGTAACTCAATAATGCGGGTATCTGCATGCGTTGCAACAGAGCAAATAGTTTCGGTTTTTTCTTGATGGCAGAGCGTTGCAGTATGCTTTGCTGTGATGACTGTTTTTGGCGTTAAAAATCCCGAGAGAGCGACTTCTTGAATGAGAAGTTGTAATTTTTCTTTTGGATGATTGGTTATAGCAAATAACTGCAATGTAGCCCCATGATTTTGCACTAGCTTCTTTATTTTAGCAAAGGGGATGTCTAGCTGTATGTGTCCTGGCATGACTGTGTATATTCCTACCAGCATGTGATTTAGATAGACCATGAGGGCTATCGGTGTGGCATTTTTTCGTGATGTTATTTTACCTTGCAAGGTCATGTAAGTGGGAGAGGTAGTCGGTGTAAAATGTTTTGCAATGGAGTGAAGTGCGTCTAATTTTATCACGGCGGAGTTATTTTTTGTTTGGCGGGTACTCGGTAAGGTTAGATGATCGATGAAGGTAATCATGCTGCTATTTTTATAAGGATTCAGTAAATAGGCGTCGGCATTAAAGATGATAGAAGTGGGCAGGATTATTTTGTCAGTGCTTATTTTCTTGGTTTCGGGTGAGGCAAACCAGGAGCTAGCCAGTAGTAATAGCGCGACTATCCCTAATAGTAGATGCTTTGTGCTAAGGGTATTTTTGTATAACCAATAAACAGACCAGGAAAATAATAATGTGCCTAACCACATGGTTTGGCCGAGTAACCGCCAGCTATATTGTGTTATGTTGAGGCCAGTAGGCAGCCATTTCCAGAAATGGATAGGAGACCAAGTGGCAAAAAATGTGATGATGAAGGTGATAAATAAAAAAGGTAACCAATAATCAAAGCGCTTATTGCCAGAAAATGATTTACGCACTATGGCATATAAAGACACACTCGCTCCTAATAGAATAGCGATACCAAGATTAGGGTGAATTAATGACAATGTGTCAATTGTGCCATTGGAGCTGATGGCTTGAGTTGTAACTGCAGAAATGTGCGCAAGCGGGGAGAGCAGCGTAGCTAGAGAAGTGCCCATCTCCGACTTGGCTAAGGGGACGAAGGTTTTTGCGACAATCAGATGTTTTCCCAATACGATGATGGGTCCTAAGAACCACATGGCTAATGTGCAGCCGAAGCCATAAGCAATACCTGTATTAACAAGGTGTAACCAGTGGCGTTGATTTTTTAGCGTGATTAGTAATAGTAAAATAGCAACGAAGATAGAAAGATAGATAAAGGTGATGAGATGTATGGTGGCAAGGGCAAACCAAACAAAAGAGGTTTGCAATAAAGTTATATTTTTCGAGGGGAATAAAAAACGTTGTAAGGTGTAATAAAGGACAAGAGGAATAAGACCTAATGCAATGGTTTCGTTAAAGCTGCCAAGATGGTTAATAGTGATAACGTAATAAGGGGCAGTTAGATACGCTATGCTTGCTAATAGTGCTATGGATAGTGATTGTGTGAACCAATAGCATAGGCGATTCATGTAGACACCGCCAAGCATGATGCTGCACCAAAGAGTTATTTTATAAGCGAGAAAAGGTTGGGTCGGTGTTACCCACTGATAAATAGCTCCGGCGATAGTATAACTAAGGGGCGAATAAAATTGAAAATAAGGATAGCGCCACCCGTGATTTCCTGTTGGGGCAACGCGAAGTGGAAATTGACCCTCGATGAGTGCAAGCTTAGCCTGCATAATTGCCGAGAGATGATTGAAATAATCCAACATGTAAGGGATTTTGCTATTGGATGCAATGGGGATTAGAAGAAAAGTGGCAATGCTAGCGTATAATAAAATGGTAAATGTTTGCTGCCATCCATTCAGCTTTGATTTCATGAATAAGCCTTACGTGACTTAGTGTATTATTTTTAGCCCTCACTCCACTCTCACCTTCTCCCGGAGTGCTTCCCCGCTAAAGACGAGGGGGACAGGTTTTGTGAGAAGAAATTCCTGATTTTCCAATCAATCCCTGGCCTTTTTCCAGCAGTTCCCGCTAACACTGTCATCCTGAGCGTCAGCGAAGGATCTTCTTAATAAATCCTCGGTGTTTATTAAGAAGATCCTTCGCTGACGCTCAGGATGACAGTGTTAGCGGGAACTGCTAGCCTTTTTCCTCTTGCATTGTTTATAATGCTCATTGTATCTTAAAATAGCTTGTTACTCAGTTAGTTTCATTATTTTTTTTAAAAGGAAGTAATGCAATGAAACGTTCACTCAAATCCTTTAGTGGTGTTACCTTGCTTGAGATCATGCTGGTGTTAGCCATTGCCGCTATGATCATTATCATGTCCATTCGTTACTATCAATCGGCTAGCGCTTCTGAAGCGGCAAATAGTACTATGTCGCAAATCCAGGCGATTACTGCAGCGGCGGATAATATTTCTATGGGTACGACCGGTGGGTATATTAATGCAACATCAGTTAATATACAGAACGTATTACCCGGCGGTAGTGCATCTTTATCTACACCATGGGGTGGAGTGGTTACTATCAGCGGGCAGACAGCGACGAGCTATACAGTATCTATTGCTAGTGTTCCTGCTAATGTTTGTCCTTTAATTATTAGTAAGCTGATGTCAAGTACACGTTATTCTGTGACCTCGAGTTGTAGCAGTGCGGCAGCAGCTTTAACTTATACTTATAGCTCTACCAGTTGATTTTTGTAGGGTTTGATAACGGTGTCACTCAATAATACTTCCACACAATATGGGTCAGTGGCAAAATTTTTCCACTGGCTCATTTTTGTTTTTGTTTTATTACAGTTTTTTATTGGCTATTTTATGGAGGATATTTCCACTAATAAGATTTTAGTGGGAGTGATTGTTAATTTTCATAAATTGCTAGGATTGACTATTTTAGCGCTCATGGTATTGCGTGCGGTATGGGCTTGGAAGAACCCAAAGCCGTCATTGCTAAATGTATCGCATTGGCAGCGCTGGGCAGAGCATACCGTGCATGGATTATTGTACCTCTTATTGATTGCCATGCCATTATCAGGTTGGATAGGATCTGTTGCCGGCGGTAGGCCGCCTCGTTACGGGACGATGCCATTAAATTTACCTATAGAAAAAAATAAAGAATTAGCGGGCAGTGCTTTTGATGTGCATGGTTCTTTAGCTATTATTATTTTAGTTGTTGTCTCTATACATCTCTTAGCTGCATTGTACCATCACTTTATTAAGAAAGATGATATTTTACGTCGCATGTTGTAGCTGACATTCCTAGGGGCTCAAGCAGGTTGGCGTGTTGTGGCAGTATTCAACCATTCGCAGCGCAGTAATTGCCCGTTATCATTCAATTGCAAAAACAGTTGTGTAAAGCGATGGCGTTCATCTATTTTTGTTAATAACAATTGCCCTACTAGGGAATACACTCGTTGTTCTACGGTTTTTTCTATAGATTGCGAAAATCGCTGTTGACCTTCTTTGGTTATTGTTTCCTGGATGAGATAGCGAATTACTTCAGGGGCGTAACTAAATTCTATGCCAAATTGACTATCTAAACGTTTAGCCAGATTTCTTAGCTTAATGCGGATGATTTTTTCCGACGCGGTTTTATCCAAAGGAAAAAATGGCACAATGGTTAAATAATGTAACAGGGAGGAGGGAAGGCGTTGATTTAAAATGGGGGTGAGTGTTGTAATAATGTCTTCACTGGACAGCGGGTGATTAGATTTTTTGTGGTAGTGCTGTTCTGAAAGCACTAATTGCATCAAGTCTATGGCGTCTGATTGTTCAATGTTTTGCGCTGATTGTGTTAATTCTACAATATGTTCCGTTCCCACTGTGGTTGCCAAGACAATAATAGTCTGGTGAAAGTCGACATATTGGCCATCCTGATTTATTAAAGAACCGGAGGAAAAAAGCTCTTCCAATGCATAGAGCGTTTCAGTTGACGCATTCTCTACATTGTCAAAGAAAATAATGGCATAAGGGGTAGCATGAATAACGTCAGCTAACACATGATAGCGGTGATCTTTATTAGATCTGACTTTGATATTAGCAAGGGCGGTAGCGGTAGTTGATGCATGTAGATTAGCATAAAAGCAGGTATGTGGTTGTTTGAATAGGAGTTCGGCAAAGTTATAACCCGTCGTTTTCTTTCCAACATGTGCAGGGCCGGCAAATAAAAAACTGCAATAGGGGCCTGATTTTTCTTGTAAAGCAATATGTGCTTGTTGCAGCGCGAGACCAATGGTCGCGATGGCAGTATCTTGGCCAAACAGGCGTTGCTGCATTTCCTTAGTAAACTCGGGAAGTTTAAAGATTTTTTGTTGTAATTGTGCGGATGATATTCCTGTCCAATTTGATAAGACATTCGCAAGGGTAGCGGCCGTAACAAGTGGTTTAGATTCACTAGTTGTTTTCCCTTTTTCAACTTGACTAGTCCTTGCAGCACTACTGTCCAGTAATAATAATGCTTGATCTAAAGCATGCGTATGGTTTAAATAACGCTGCGCTAATTCGTAAGCATGAGATAAGATTTCTTCTGGAATAATGACTTGATGAAAATCTGCTAATTCATCGCGAAAAAATTTTAAAATACCGAAGGCTTCTATTGCGCTGGGTGACACGATGGTTAAGTTTACAAAGCTAGCAGGTAAGGTATGTTTTTTGAGAAACGTTTGATAATCATGCTGATTAGTAATAACTATAATTCTACCTTGTTGTTCATGCAATAGTTGGTGCAATAATTTATTGTAAATGGAAGAGGTAAGTAGGTTTTTATTGTCTAACCATGAAATCTGATTGATTGCCAATAATGTACATTTATCTTGTTGTTGTGTATCCAGAATTTCTTGACTATAACGGTCGATATCTTGGTATTGCTTTTCAGCGAAGAGATTTTGTCGTATGTCGAGATAAAAAAAATCCATTTTATTAAGTGCAAACGGCGGAGTATGCGTTGTTAAATAGTATGCAAAGGCCTCAAGAAAGGCGAGTTGTATTTTTTCTGAAAAATCCATGACTAAAATAAGATGATGTTTTTCTTTGCGGCTTAACACATCAATAAGTAGCGGTAGCTGTGGATGGTTTTGCAATGGATGCGCTGAGTGCTTGTTACTATTTTGTAACAAATTTTTTTTATACCCCACTTTATTATGGGCTGAGATTGAGTCTGACACATTATTCTCCTTTAAATCGCGTGCCCCTAATATCTATAATGCTCTGGCTTATAAGGCCCGTCGATGGGGGTGCTAACGTATTCAGCTTGAGCTTTAGTCATGGTTGTTAACTTGGCACCTAGTTTATCTAAGTGAAGTCGTGCGACCATTTCATCTAATTTTTTAGGTAATACATAGACGCCTACCGGATAGCGCTCATGGTGTTGCCATAAGTCAATTTGCGCCAGTACTTGGTTAGTAAATGACGTGGACATCACAAAGCTAGGATGACCTGTGGCACAACCCAGATTTACTAATCGTCCTTCAGCCAATAATGTTAAATATTTGCCATTAGGAAGACGAACTTGGTCTACTTGTGGTTTGATATTGGTCCATGGATATTGGCGTAGAGAGGCCACATCAATTTCTGAGTCAAAGTGGCCAATGTTGCAAACAATGGCTTGATCTGGCATTTGCAGCACGTGTTCTTGGCGGATGACATGAATATTACCCGTGCATGTAACGAAAATATTACCGAGGGGCGCCGCTTCTTCCATAGTGACTACTCGATAACCTTCCATGGCGGCTTGTAAAGCACAAATAGGATCAATTTCAGTAATCAGTACGGTTGCACCAAACGAGCGTAATGCTTGCGCGCAGCCTTTACCTACTTCGCCATAGCCACATACAACAGCAATTTTGCCAGCAATCATTACATCCGTTGCGCGTTTAATGCCATCGATGAGGGATTCACGACAGCCATATAAATTATCAAATTTGGATTTGGTCACCGAGTCATTCACATTCATGGCGGGTATTTTTAATGCGCCTTTCTTATGCATTTCATACAGGCGATGTACGCCAGTGGTGGTTTCTTCGGATAATCCTTTTATTTCTGGTAATAACTCGGGGTATTGCTCATGCACGACCAAGGTTAAATCGCCTCCGTCATCAAGAAGTAAATTTGGGCGCCAGTTATTGGGACCAAAAATCGTTTGTTTTACACAACGCCAGTATTCTTCTTCAGTTTCGCCTTTCCAGGCAAAAACGGGAATTCCGGCTTGAGCCATGGCTGCTGCTGCATGGTCTTGGGTAGAGTAAATGTTACAGGAAGACCAACGTACGCTAGCTCCAAGTAAAACAAGTGTTTCAATTAAGACAGCGGTTTGTACTGTCATATGTAAGCATCCAGCGATACGTGCTTCTTTCAGCGGTTTTTTACCTTGGTACATTTTGCGCAATGCCATTAACCCTGGCATTTCGGTTTCAGCAATATTGATTTCTTTGCGACCCCATTCAGCAAGAGCTAGATCTGCTACTTGATAATCGGGGGATAAAGTTTTTGCTAATTGCATAGTCATTTATATTTTCTCCATTTGTAATTGTGCAGCTGCTCTTAATGTGTCTGCTTTATCCATTTTTTCCCAACTTAAATTTAAGTCTGCTCGGCCAAAATGCCCGTAACTGGCTGTTTGTCGGTAAATAGGTTGAAGTAAATCCAGCATTTTAATAATACCATAGGGGCGCAAATCAAAATGTTCACGGATTAGAGTAATGATTTTGGATGTCGGTATTTTTCCTGTACCGAAAGTCTCAACATAAATAGCCATGGGTTCGGCAATACCGATAGCATAGGAAATTTGAATTTCACAACGATCAGCTAGGCCGGCTGCCACAATGTTTTTAGCCACATAGCGGGCAGCGTAGGCGCCAGATCTATCTACTTTGGAAGGATCTTTGCCTGAGAAACACCCGCCACCGTGGCGTGCCATGCCACCGTAGCTATCTACTATGATTTTTCGTCCAGTGAGGCCGCAATCGCCTAGTGGACCACCGATGACAAAACGACCAGTAGGGTTCACATAGAATTTTGTTTCTTTAGTAATCCAGTCTTCAGGAAGAGTGGGTTTAATGATCTCTTCGATGACGGCTTCTTTAAGCTCTGAGTGTTTAATATCAGGATGATGTTGAGTTGATATGACAACGCTGGTGATGCCCATGGGTTTCCCATTTACATAACGGCAAGTGATTTGGCTTTTTGCATCAGGGCGTAGCCAAGATAGTACATCTTCTTTTCGCAGCTGTGCTTGCCGTTGCATAAGACGATGTGCGTAAGTAATGGGGGCAGGCATTAATACGTCGGTTTCATTGCTTGCGTAACCGAACATTAAACCTTGATCGCCAGCGCCTTGTTCTTCTTGGTGTTTTTTGTCAACGCCGATAGCAATGTCTTGGGACTGCTTGCCGATGGCGGATAATATAGCGCAGGACTCCCAGTCAAAACCAATGTCAGAGCTATTGTATCCGATATCGCGTACCACAGAACGGGCAATTTGTTCAATATCAACCCATGCGTTTGTCGTGATTTCTCCACCGATGAATACCATGCCAGTTTTTACTAGCGTTTCACAGGCAACTCTTGCATGAGTATCTTTTTCGATAATGGCGTCAAGAATAGCATCAGAGATTTGATCTGCAATTTTATCAGGATGCCCTTCGGAGACGGATTCAGAAGTAAATAAAAATTCATTTTGCATAATATTATTCTTCCATAACGTGAATTTTGAATGGCCCAAATGATAGCATTCTTCGGCAGTAACTCCTAGTAGGATAGTCTCTCAACGCAATCTGGGTAGGAGTGTATAACTACACGGTTGTTTTCGGGATAACCTTGGTAGTTTGTGCTTGTATTAAATCGAGGAAAATCATTAAAGCTAGTTGTTCACGTTCATGTAATTTTTCAAAATACATATCTTCGAATAATGCTTTTGCATGCGCTTGTAAGGCAAGCGTAGGGATAAAGTCTTCAATATATTTCAAAGATTTTTTCCATTCTGGAGTTTTTTCATATTTCGTCATGGCTTGATCAATAGGGTCTTTTAATGTTGCAAGTAAAAACGCAATGAGTCCGCGATCTGTTTTGACTATTTCTTCTACTTGGTGTTTATATTCTTCATTATCGCCCCATGTTTTCCATATATAAAGAATAGTAAGTAATTTAGGGTGCTCTACTAACCGCCCTGCGTTTGCCCAAAATTGGATACGTTCCAGGGCGAGTTGCTGTAGGGTTTGTAATTGCGGTGGAGTTAAATCACGAAATTCAACAGGTACATATGAATCGGAGTGTTCTGTATGCTCTTGTTCCTGTGTGGTTAACTCATGAACAAGGCTATGTACACTCTTGGTGGATTCTTGAATGGCTTGTTTTAGAACCCTAAATCGTTCTTCGGTTTCATCTAGACGTTTTAAGAGACGATGGATAATACGGTGGATGCGCATGGGTGTATTTAAGCTAAGAGGGCTGCTTTCTCCTTCTGGAAAAAGATCACCATTATCTAATAAGGCACAAACGACAGTACGAATATCTTTTGGAGAGATTTCATTTGCTGCTGTACTGTCTAATAAATCTAAAAATTTAAGAATACGATTGTCTTGATTTAAACGCGTCAGTGCTTGTGAAAAACCTTCCTTATCCCCAGCGAGCGATAAAATGGTTTTAAATTCAGACTCAGGAATAAAGCCGGTTGTCATCGACAATCGAAAATAAACATCGAAAATATCTGGGCTACAAATACGCCGATTTTTACGTGCAGTAGCTTCTGTGTGGTAAAGTGGCGTATCAGGATAAAAAACACGATGTAGGCGTGGAAATAAGTTTAATAAGAGGTCGTGCAGTTTTTCTCGAGACATGCCTTCGCTACGTTGTAGGATTTCATTGTAGCGTAGTTTATCTTTGGATGATTTTTCTGGGTTGAGAGTGTAAACATTTTCAACCAAAGCAGTAAATAAATCTTTATTATCACGAATGCCGCTGTAAATAGCCGGGCAGAACACCTCTATAGCGGTAAGTGCAAAGTAATCGACCGGATTAACAACATCTTTAACACGCGGATAACGAAAGCTTAACGTGTTCACATAGCGGGTGATGTCGCGACAGTTTTTAAAAAAGAATTTTAGCGATGAGTAGTAAATATTAGCCCAATACTCTCTATCCCACGAGTTTTCAGGTACGGTTTGAATAATAGTCTTAAGACGATCGAACAGAATGTTTTCTAGATCTTGCTGCATAATGGGTGGGACTTCGAAAGGAAGTTGTACTAGTTTTTCAATATAGTTTTCACCACCTCGCCCATCAACACGGTTGACTGCATGGATTACTTGCTCTTTGTCGAAGGCTAACAAGTACACGGTGTTAGCATAATCACCCATGGACTTAATAATTTGAAAAATCTGTTTAATTTCTATGTCCAGCATGCGTGAAATATTGTCGATTATAATGATAATTTTAATGTTTTGTTGGCGGAGTAATATGTTTAATTCAGCCTTGATCTGTGTAAGATCGCGTCCGGATTCCCAGCCATAAACATCTTCATGGTTATGGTGAAATAATTTTTTCCAAAAAGAGGGTTTTTTACGTAAGGCTTTGGGAATAGGTAAGTGGGTGAAAAAAGAAACATATAACTCAAGTAAATGAATGATTTGCTCTGCATTTTTAAGATTGGTACTGTCGCGTAGGGCGGATGAGAGGCGTCGAAAGAAGCTATAGATTAATTGGTTTTGGGTTGAATAACTCCATGGACTGAAATTAAGAATAATTGGTTTTTCTTCTTCTAACATATTACTAGCGGCAAAGTGTAACTCTTCTAAGGTAAGATTAATGACGGAGGTTTTCCCTACTCCCCAGCCGCCAGTTAGTCCGATAACCAGGCTTTCTGGTTCTTTGTGGTCTAAGATACAGCGAGCTAAGTATTTGGAAAATAACGTTCTATTGAGCTTGTCATGCTCACTTTTAAGAATAGGGCGGTCGGCATCAAACACAGTGGTGTCCCTCCAGCGTTTCTTTAAATTATAGCAGTTACTGAGGGTCGGACAGCTTTTCCTACAAAAGGGAGCGCAATTATGTGGGATTGAATGTAAATGGGCAGACAGTGTAACGAGCAAAGATTTTGCGGGATTACGTGATATGCAGGATGCATTTGGTCCAAAAACAAAAGGGATCATACTTTATACAGGGAGTGTGCCTGTTAGTTTCGAAGACAATCTTGCTGCTGTGCCACTCAGTTGCTTAGGAATTTCGCGCGGTACGACGTGGCTGAGCTAAAATCTGCAGCAACGCCGGACAAGCCGCGGGGGACACGACGACAGACCCTAGTAGACCTACTCATCATTTTGTTCTTGTCTGGAGGGATAGAGATAGGCTAGAAGTTTTTCTAACTCTAATAGGGAACGATAGCGAATCACTACTTTACCACGGCCTCTGGCATTATGGCGAATAGCAACGGCTAACTTTAAATGATGTGATAAGTCTTGTTGTAGGCGCTGCACATCTGGATCCACTGGTCGTGAGGTAGTGATGGTTTTAGGAGATTGCAGCCGTTGCACCAAGGCCTCTGTTTCTCTAACCGAGAGTTTCTTTTCAATGATTTTTTGTGCGGCTTGCAGCTGTAACTCTTCAGTTAAGGTTAGCAAAGCTCGAGCATGGCCCATTTCTAACTCACCCGAAGCTAATAACAATTTGATTTTCTCGGGCAAGTTCAATAAACGCAATAAGTTAGTTACAGTAGTACGAGATTTACCTATGGCTTCAGCAACTTGCTGATGTGTCATCTCAAATTCTTCAATTAATCGTTGTAACGCAAAGGCTTCTTCGACGGGATTAAGGTTTTCTCGTTGAATATTCTCAATTAAGCCAATAGCCATGGCGGCTTCATCAGGGAGCATACGTATAAGTGCGGGTATTTCTGTTAGCCCAGCTAGTTTAGCTGCACGCCAGCGTCGTTCTCCGGCAATGATTTCATAACCTTCATTTACTGGACGTACGACAATAGGTTGGATGATGCCTTGAACACGGATGGAGTTTGCTAGTTCTTCCAGGGTATCAGGGTCGATATCGCGCCGAGGCTGGTATTTGCCTGTATGAATCTGTTCCAGTGCAAGATGACATAATTTTTCGCTTTGGGATGGTTCTTTTTCTTCTGTTGTAATGGTTGTTGCATGGGTTGCATAGGATAGTAGCGCGTCGAGAGACTTACCTAATCCGCGTTTCTTGGCCATGTATAGAATCCTTTATACTCATTTGCTAGCCTACATATTAATCAATCAAGTGAAAATTGGCTAGTCTCTTAAATAGGAATTCTGTCTCTTAAGCAGGAGTTCCACTGAAAATGAGGATTTGTCATTTGAGGAGCGTTTTTTGCGACGTGGATGGACTCGCCCATATAAGACCCTAGCACAAATTCTACTTTGCGCTTAGAATCAGCAACACTTGCTACACAAACGGAGTGACTGTAATGGTCAAAGAAAAGCTCAAAATTATTAAGGGAGATATTACAACAATGGCAGTGGATGCCGTGGTAAATGCGGCAAATACTTCTCTATTGAGTGGTGGTGGAGTGGATGGGGCTATTCATCGAGCAGCAGGACCAGAGTTGTTAGAAGAGTGTAAATCACTGAATGGTTGTGCAACAGGATCGGCTAAATTAACCAAGGGATATCGTTTACCCGCGCGTTATATTATTCATGCAGTGGGTCCGGTTTGGCGGGGAGGTGCGAAAGGTGAGCCACAATTATTGGCATCTTGTTATGAGACTTGTCTTGAACTGGCTTTACAGTATGAGATAAAAACCATCGCTTTTCCTGCTATTAGCTGTGGTGTTTATGGCTACCCCATTAGCCAAGCAGCGGTAATTGCCATGAAAGAAATCGCAGATTTTCTTGAACAGCATGACCAAATAGAAATGGTTTATTTTGTTTGTTTTGATGATAGTGCTTATGATGCTTATCATCATGCCTTAGATTCTCTTAATCATGATTGATCGCTATCACGTTATAAAAGACCCGGTGCATGGCACCATGCAGTTTACTGCCGTGGAAGATCATTGGGTTAAGCCTTTCATGGATAGCCCTACGTTTCAGCGATTGCGCTATATCAAGCAATTAGGCATGGGCGACCTTATTTTCCCTGGTGCGGTACATACGCGATTCAATCATTGTCTAGGTGCTTGTTATGTGGCAAGCCAAATTGCCCAAAAGATTGGTTTGGCAGAGGAAGAGCGGCAATTAGTAATGATTGCCGCCCTCTTGCATGATATTGGTCACGGGCCTTTCTCACACGCGTTTGAGGGGGTTTTCTATCAAAAATTGGTGCGCCATGAGGATTGGACGCCGTATTTTCTTGCTGAGTATCGTGACGCAGATTTTTTTACCCATTATAATAGGCTCAATCCGCGCCATCATATTTCTACGGATAAATTTGCCATTATTGAAAAAATGATTTGCCATCAACCTATTGATAATCATGTGCTTGCGGATGTGGTTTCTTCGCAGTTAGATGCGGATCGATTGGACTATCTATTACGTGATAGTCATTTTTGTGGCGTTGCTTATGGTGAATTTGATTTTCGCTGGATGTTGCATTGTCTGGCCATCGTCGAATCTCCAGAAGGTGAGCGTTTAGGAATAACATATAAAGGTATTGGTGTTGTAGAGCATTATCTGATGGCGCGTCGTTTAATGACGCGCAATATTTATCATGGCCAGAAAAAATTGGCATTAGAGTTTTTTTTGATAAAATGGTTTGCTTTATTAGCAGAGAGCTTAGATAAAGAGGCTGTTTTTTCAGCGGTACGGGATACACGTTTAGGCCTGTTTTTACAAGAAGTCAATTATTTTAATCGGCGTGCACAAACCAGTCGCGATCATGAAAAATTAAAACAAGAGTTTCTTGAAAAAAACTATAAAAATTATAAATCCTTAAATGATTATGACGTTTTAGTAGTGATGCAACAATTAGCACAGCTAGATAACTCACATCCTGTCGTGGAGTTAGCTAGGCGCATTCAACATAGGCAAATGCCAAAAATTATTCGCCTTGATCATGTGGACTTGGCGCAGGTAGAAAAAAAATTGGCGGCCTTTAAAAAAGAACATAAACACCATTTTCAGGATTGGCAATTGTCTTTTGTACAAACACCACATCGAGTTTACTCGGGAGAAGATGATCCTATCTTAGTTATGAATGAGCGTGGCGAAGTTAGGCCGTTGGAAGACATTTCTTTTATGATCCATGCGATTTCTGACAAATTGGAACATACCGCATTTCTTTGTATTGATAAAGCAATTGCGCAAGACGCGAGGGTTTTGTTCTTTTTATCGGGAGAGGCTCATCAGGTTGACTAAAATCTCCAGAAGCTTCCGCATAGAAAATAAAATAACCATAATTTGTAAATATATTCTTTTTTGATGCAAATTTTTTTATTTTATTTCACTGTATTTTTTTGGCGTATACTCAATTAAAAACACTATTTTTAAAGGCGCCATTATGGAGAGTAGACCTCGAGTAGACGGTGTGCGGGTGCAGCAGCTTCATCGTATGGCGGCATCTGGCAAGATAAATCCTGATTTATGGCAGTATCAATTTCAACAAAAAGATCAACGGCAAGCTTTACTATTGGCTTGTTATGCAGGTCATGCGGCAGTTGTTGATTTTTTGATTGATAAAATGAATGTGGCTATTGATCAATGTGTTGATATTGACGGATCTACGCCATTGCATGCAGTGTTGAGAGGCGCAGAGAGCGACCTGAGAGACGGGGCAGTGGGTAGTGGTAGGGAACGTATCTTAGAGCGGTTAGAGACAGCTGTTTTTACTCATAAGTGGATTGATAGAGAAGTAAGGGAGTTATTAAACCATTTAAATAAAAAAACGCATAAAAGACACCACATGATGCAACAGTATCTATTGCGATTACAGGCAGCAGATGAGACATTGTTTGGGCAATTATCTGTATGTGAGCGAGATCTTGCCACAGGAAAACTAGAGGCTTGTATTTATGCAGTAAGGGCCATATTGCAGGATAAAGCTAGTCTCCTGACTTTGCAGGATAGGCAGGCATTATGTGATCAATATCTGAATGTGGTTATTGCTACGTGGGTAAAAGCAGGAAATTTTATCCATTTATTAAATGGCATTAAGGAGATTAGTAAAGATATACCAAAGCCCCATGCTGCGCTGTTGGATTATTGCCTGGTGCAGCTTATGCGTTATATTCCTAAGCATGCACCGCTTTATCCTGAATACCACTTATTGATGGCGAATTTGTTAATAGCATATCAGCTGAAAATAGAAAAACAAGACCACTCAAGACGCTGTCTTGATGAAGCACTTTGGCATGCACAACAGGTAAAAAAAATGGCTGATACTGATAGCCATGCTAATGAAGTTAAGGAAATGGCTGCACAGTGTATTGAAACCATTAAGAATCAGCAAGAGCGATATCCTCGAGTAAGATTTGCAGAGACATATTTTGGTTATCGGCTAAGAGAGGCGACTACTAGGCCAAAAGAAAATCCTGGGCCTTCTGTTCGACATCATCGCTCATCAAGCTCGAGAGGATGATGATGTTTCCGTATTACCCACAAATCGTAAGCTGCTCGATAGCGTGGATGGCGTAGCACTCCTTTGGAGAAGGGTTCTCCTTGCTTATCCATGCGATATTGCAAAATGCAAATATCATGGATAGTTGCTTGGATATAGCGCGGTAGCGCTAATGTTTCTCTTTGTTTAAGCAGTACGTGACGAATGGATTTTTGGTAGGCGAAGTAGCACTCTTCTCCTTGTTCTTCTAATTGTTGGATCTGTTGAAAAATAGGATGCCAGAGAAAGGCGGCCAGTAAAAAAGCTGGGGAAATGTTTTTGTCTGCGGCGATACGTTGGTCAGCTTCTGCAAGTATTTTTTCTAAAAAGGCAAGCATGAGCGGATTGTTTATATAAGGCGCAACTTGGGGAAAGAGTTGCTGAAAGAGCGCATACTCTTGTAGCAGTTTAAAGATGGGTAGACTTTTTCCCTCTTGGAAAAACTTAACTACTTCTTGGTATAAACGTGCGGTAGAAACATGTTGTAATAAACTGCTCAATTTACGAATTGGGCTGGCAGTTTCAGGGCTCAAAGTAAAATGTAATTTTCCAGCTAAGCGTGCTGCGCGTAATATGCGAACAGGGTCTTCTTGGTAGCGTTGTTCTGGGTCACCGATGATGCGCAATCGCGCTGCTTGCAAGTCTTCCATGCCATTCATGTAGTCCACAACGGAAAAGTCAGCGATATTGTAATATAAAGCATTAATAGTGAAATCACGTCGCCAAGCGTCGTCTTTAATGGTGCCGTAAACATTATCACGCAGTACCATGCCTTCTTTATGGGTATGCTCTATATTATGTGGGGCGCGGAAGGTGGCCACTTCTATCACCTCTTTGCCAAAGCGAATATGTGCAAGACGAAAGCGTCGACCTATTAACAAACAATTACGGAAAAGCGCGCGGATTTGCTCAGGGTGAGCATCAGTGGCAATATCAAAATCCTTGGGGTGGCGGCCTAATAATAAGTCTCTCACACAGCCGCCGACAAGATAAGCTGCATAACCTGCGTGATGTAATCGGTATAATACTTTTAATGCGTTTGGATTGATCGCTTGTCGGGAGATATTATGTTGTGAGCGCGGGATGACTTTCATCATTAATAAATTCAAAGTTTTACCTATGATAGCATGTTTTTGGGTGAGAGTAGAGCAGGAGAGCCTTGTCTTACTAGGGGCTTATATGGACTCGACTATATAAGGCCTAGCTGGGCTTGCATTAACAAGGCTTTGCGTATAATGTCCGCTTTTTATTACTGCTCCCTTCGTCTAGTGGTTAGGACATCGCCCTCTCACGGCGGTAACACGGGTTCGACCCCCGTAGGGAGCGCCATATTTATCAAAGAATTAGAATTTGCCTCCCTTGTTGGAATTTCTAATTAAATAGTCCTGATTCATCTTCTGTTTTGGTACATTTATGAATTTTCCCATCGATAGAACTTTAGTTAGTTTATGTTTTCAACTTAAATTCCCTAAAGGTCCCGCATTCTTTATATCCCAGTCGTTGATATAAAGGATATCCTTCACTTGAAGCCTGTAGCACAGCAATGTGATAGCCAAGCTCCTTTGCTCTTTTAAGACGATATTGCTGCATAGCAGCACCATAACCTTTTCTTCGTTCATCAGGAGCAGTAGACAGCCAATGTAGCCCAGCTACTTGTGCGAAGTAACAAGATAAGCCGCGCACTACCGGTTTTCCATTGACATATCCAACGTAATATTCAATTGGATCATCATCAGTTAAAATCGATGCAATCCAGGAAAAATATTTTTTAAACGCTGCTTCATCATTAGCCAGCACAAGTGCAAAATCACGCAATGTTTTTTCATCGCTTGCTCGAACGATTTCTAGCTGCGGAATGGAGGGAGCATGACCATTCCATGCGTCTAGATCGAAGTACATTGCAGTATTGTTTTCTGTATTTTGATAACCGTTACGCTCTAATTGCTCTGGTAAATCATCAGGTTTATCAAAAGGACTAACCCACCAAGAAAATGGAATATTTTTTTGAGTAAAATAATTTGTTATTTCAGAAATTTTTTTATCAGCATCTGCCGAAGAAAAGTCAGCATCTAATCCAACATTAAAGGTGTCGTCAGGTAGACCAGAGTTGACGATAGTAAACCCTGGTATGCGTATCAGGTCAACTTGATTTAGGTATTGCGCAAAGTGTGTCATATGCACATTAAGATTGGTTACCATTGCTTTAACTAATCTTTCATGCGACCAAGCTTTGGCTGTTGTTCCAGTATTTTCTTTGAGGTAATCATTTTTTCTTTTAGGCCAGAGCTTTGCCTTTGCGTCGATTTCTTGAACTAATTTATCTTTGCTGAATACATAACTGTTCATGTCATCGGAAAATTGCTTTGCGAGGTTTATTTTTAGTGCTGCGTAAGCTTTCGCATCTTCAGGATGCTGAATAACATAATCTCTAAAGTTAACATGGCGTTTAATTTGCGAACTACCTCTTTCATGGATATGTAAATGAAAGCTTATGTTGTTATCTTGTCGTCTAATAA
>Ga0155554_120_pt1 | contig 46284 bp, 38 predicted proteins | sample RifCSPhighO2_12_FD_107211 | JGI IMG/M metagenome (GOLD analysis project Ga0155554, IMG submission 107211) | Gammaproteobacteria bacterium RIFCSPHIGHO2_12_FULL_41_20 | reverse complement strand
ACTGAACTTTTCGCAAAGCCAATCTTACAAAAAGTCTCCGCTTATTTCTATCTCATTCATTTTCCTAATGATTTACGCAACAACGCCCTGCGAAAGATCTATCTAATTGATTAAATAGATCCTTCACGGAGTTTACCCTAGAGCGAAGCGAAGGGCTCAGGATGACAGAATTATAAAATTAGAGACGTAAAAGGGTGGGCCCTGACTTAATTAGACTGCTACCGATGCTTTAATATGTGGATGTGCTTGATAACCAAGAATTTCCACATCTTCATATTGATAGTCAAATACAGAAGGTGGTCGACGTTTTAATTGTAATTTCGGTAATGGATAGGGTTCACGGCTCAGTTGTAAATGTACTTGCTCTAGATGATTAGAATAAATATGGCAATCGCCGCCAGTCCAAATAAAATCACCGACGTTAAGATCACACTGTTGAGCAATTAAATGCGTTAGTAATGCGTAAGAAGCAATATTAAATGGTACGCCAAGAAAAGAATCAGCAGAACGTTGATAAAGTTGGCAAGAAAGTTTGCCATTGCCCACATAAAATTGGCATAACAAATGACACGGAGGCAGCGCCATCTGCTCGATGTCGCCTACATTCCAAGCGCTGACGATTAATCGCCGTGAGTCAGGGTTGGCTTTAATTTGCTGAATGAGTTGGCTGATTTGATCGATAGTTTTACCGTCAGCAGTTGACCATGCACGCCATTGCTTGCCGTAAACGGGGCCCAAATCACCCTTGGCATCGGCCCATTCATCCCAAATAGTTACGCCATGTTGATGTAATGAATGCACGTTAGTTTCACCGCGCAAGAACCAAAATAACTCATGGAAAATGCTCTTGGTATGGAGTTTTTTGGTGGTGAGTAGTGGAAAGCCTTGGCTTAAATCAAAGCGCATTTGGTAGCCAAAAACACTGAGCGTTCCTATACCGGTGCGATCAGTTTTGTTTATGCCTTGTGCGAGAATATAGCGTAGATAGTCGAGATATTGTTTCATGTTGCGATACCTTTGCGACGATAAGCCCAAATCAATAAACCTATCCCTAGCATAATCATGGGCAAAGAGAGTAGCTGCCCTTCTGTGACCCAATCAAAAGCAATATAGCCTATTTGTATATCAGGTTCACGAAAAAATTCGCTAGAACAGCGGAATAACCCATACCCGAGCAAAAACAACCCGGATACAGCCCCGCGTGGTCGAGGTGAACGTGAAAACAGCCATAAAATAATGAATAAGACTACTCCTTCAAGAATAAGTTCATAAAGTTGTGAGGGATGGCGCGGTGCTTGACCTGCATTAGGGAAAATGATGCCCCAGGGTGCGGTGGTAACATGTCCCCATAATTCGCCGTTAATAAAATTTCCTAATCGTCCTGCTGCTAAGCCAATAGGTATGGCTGGTGCAATAAAATCAGTGAGATTGATTAATGCCAGATTATTTTTACGAGCGTAAAACAACATAGCAATAATGACACCGATTAAGCCGCCATGAAAGGACATGCCACCTTTCCAAGTTTGAAAAATAAGTAATGGATCAACGAATAGTCCTTGCCAATTATAAAAAATCATATAGCCGAGGCGTCCACCTAGGATAACGCCTAGTGCAATATAGAAAACAAGATCAGATAATTGTTCTGATGTGATTGGGGAGAGCAGGTTTTTATTTCTTTTGATGCGCCAAGCTAATACAGTCCAGCAAGCAGCAAAGCTTAACAAATACATTAAACCATACCAATATATAGGCCAAGAACCAATATGAAAGGCAACTGGATCGATAAAAGAATAAATGGGCATGTTGTTTTTGGGCGCTCCTGTCTAAGTTATCTCTTTGCACGAATTAAATCACCTAAACCAGCACGTTCTAGAGCAGATTCCATATGTGTGCGGATGATGACAGCACTTTCCATCATAAGTACTTCTTGTAATAGTTTAGTGGCTTTTTTATACGTAAAATGCCGAATAATCCATTTCATCCGGCTAATAGAAGAGGGGCTCATGCTTAATGAGTCAAATCCCATGGCGAGCAGTAATATGATGGCCGCAGGATCACCTGCCATTTCTCCGCAGATACTAACGTGCTTACCTTCGTGGTGCCCGCCTTCCACCACCTGAATGAGTGCACGTAGTACAGCAGGATGTAGCGAGTCATACAAGTTAGCGACGCGTGCATTATTGCGGTCAACCGCGAGAATGTATTGAGTTAAATCGTTACTACCAATGGATAAGAAATCGACACGTTTAGCTAATGCACGGGCTTGGTAGACTGCAGAGGGCACTTCAATCATTAATCCTATGGGCGGCATGATGATAGCATGCTCTTCATCTACTACTTCTTTATAGGCTTTTTTTATTAGGCGGATAGCTTCATCGGCTTCATTCACATCAGTAATCATGGGTAATAATATATGTAAATTATTCAAGGACTCACTGGCCCGCATCATGGCACGTACCTGTGATAAAAATATTTCCGGATGATCCAGCGTAATACGCATGCCACGCCAACCTAGAAAGGGATTGTCTTCGCGAATAGAAAAATACGGTAATGGTTTATCTCCACCTACATCTAACGTTCTCATGGTTACCGGATGTGGGGAAAAGGAGGCGAGTAATTGACGATAAATAATGCGCTGTTCTTCACTGGTAGGAAAACTATCGCGCATCAAAAAGGGAATTTCTGTGCGGTACAAGCCCACCCCTTCTGCACCAGCAGCCAGGGATAAACTAATATCACCGTCTAGCCCAGTATTTACCATGAGCGTAATGCGATAACCGTCTTTTGTTACCGCAGGTTTGTCACGCGTGGTTTCTAGCGTAGCATCTATTTTTTTTTGTTCTTGGATAAGACGTTGGAACTCTGTCTGTAAGGCAGGGCTAGGGGCAAGGTATATTTGCCCAAAGTAGCCATCCACAATGATTTCTTTATCTTGTAACTCATGAATGGGTATATCACTGACACCCATGACAGTCGGCACCTTCATGGCTCTGGCAAGAATAGCCACATGCGAGTTGCTGGAACCATTTGCAGATATCGCGCCGACTAAGCATTCTGTTGGCACTTCTGCAAGATTAGCGGGTGTTAACTCTTCGCCGATTAGGATGGTTTTCTCCGCGTACTGAGGGAGTGCCCGTTCATTTTTTTGTAAGTAGGTGAGTATACGATGTCCAAGGTCTTTGATATCGGTAGCACGTTCGCGCATATATTCATTCTCTAAGCTCTCTAAGCGGCGAATGTGCGTCTGAATAATTTCTCGAAGTGCACCTGGTGCCCAATTATTGCGACGAATGGCTTGGGTAATTTCATCTAACAATTCTGGGCTGCTAAGAATTTGTTGGTATACATCAAATAGTGCACGCTCTTCAGAGGGCAAGGTGGAATAGAGACGTTCGCTTAAAATTCGTAGGTCTTCGCGTACTGCAGTAAGGGCATATTCTAATAGCTCTACCTCTGCTTCAATGTCATCGGGCTCGTGATCGGGGATGGTATCTAAATTAAACGGTGTATAAACGACGACACCGGTTCCTATGCCTATGCCGGGTGAGCTTGGAATACCCGATAAGACTAGAGCATACGCTTTGTTTTTTGAGCTTTCGAGTAATTCTGTTAACGCACCCGTTGCTTCAGCATGGGCAATGATAGCAGCTAATTGGGTTGCAAGGGTAACAAGAAAGGCTTCCTCAGATTCATCATAACGGCGAGGCTCTTCTTGTTGGACAATTAGGACACCTAAAACTTGGCGATGATAGATAATTGGCGCGCCCAGAAATGCTTTATAGGCTTCTTCTTTTGCTTCAGCGACACGTAAAAAGTGTGGATGTTTTGATGCATCATCGATATTCAGTGGTTCTTCGCGCTCACCAATTAAGCCGATTAAACCTTGACTAAGGGGAATACGAATTTTTCCTACCGCTTTGGTATTTAATCCTTGGGTTGCCATTAATACGTATTCACCATGACGACGGTCTAATAGAAAAATAGAACAAGCTTGGGTATTTAAAGCTTTTACAATACGCCTCACAATGATACTAAGCGCTTCTTTAAAATCTTGAGCGCTAGAAACCTCTTGGATAATTTGGCGTAAGGTGGTTAGCATGTGGTTGGAGTACCTCTACTTTTTCCTATTCGTTCCCAGAACTGACGCGATAAGACCAGAGGAGCAAATTCTTGCATAGCTAAAGTATAGACTTTGCGTTTAAAAGTAACGACTTGTTTTATAGGGTACCAATAAGATACCCACGCCCAAGAGTCAAATTCAGGATCATCAGTAGCAGCCAAGTCAATTTTAGCTTGCGGATTGGTCAAGCATAACAGAAACCATTTTTGTTTTTGGCCGATACATAATGGTTTGGTATAACGGCGAATTAATCGACTTGGCAGGCGATAACGGAGCCATTTTTGTGAGCAGCTAAGGATGGTAATATCTTCAGGGTGTAAACCAATTTCTTCTTTTAACTCGCGGTACATGGTTTCTTCAGGTGTTTCATTTTCTTTAGCACCACCTTGTGGAAATTGCCAAGCCTGCATGCCTACACGTTTCGCAAGAAAGACTTGGCGATTGGTATTTACTAAGATAATTCCTACTCCGTGTCGATACCCTTCTTTGTCAATCACTTTTAATACCTTTTTTTAATGGCAAATATGCATAGGGTCTGTTGACAATTTAAATTTCGTTATGAAATTTAAATTGTCAACAGACCCTATGCATTGTTCCAAAATCACGCTCGATGAGCAAGCATCATTCGTGTGTGTAGCTATTGTTATCATGTAGGTAACTTTGATTTAGGTCATTCTGATAGACAACGGTCATTCTGAGCTTGCGAAGAATCTGTACCCTTCTTAAATCAGACCATTGATCGAAATATTAATTGACGGCAGGCCCTAATCTCAGTTATGGGTAAATTAAATTTTCAATAGGAAATAACGCATGACGATACGGGTATTAGTGAATGGGGCACAAGGGCGCATGGGGCAAATTGCTATTCAGGCTATTTCTCAGCAAGCAGATTTTTCTTTAGTAGGGCAAACGGGGCGGCAGGATAATTTAGCGCATGCAATTAAACAGTACCATGCCCAAGTGGTTGTGGATTTTACTCAGCCTGACGCAGCGTTGCAAAATACACGCACGATTCTCGATTGTGGTGCTAACCCCGTCATTGGTACAACCGGATTATTGCCAGAGCAGATTCATACCTTGCAGCAGCACAGCAAGGCTTTGCGACGTGGTGGAATTATTGCGCCTAATTTTTCTATTGCTGCGGTATTGATGATCAAATATGCGCGTGAGATAGCACATTATTATCCACATGTAGAAATCATTGAAATGCATCATGATGGCAAGTTAGATAGTCCTTCAGGAACAGCTTTATATACAGCAGAGCAGTTAGCAACTAATTTATCTGCCGAGTGTTTATCCACTTCTAAAGCGCGAGAAACCATTCCTGGTGCGCGCGGCGCAAGCCATCATCATGTTCCTATTCATGCGGTGCGTTTGCCAGGATTGGTAGCACATCAACAGATTATCTTTGGCGGGCAAGGTGAAACATTAACGTTGCGACATGATGCTATCGATAGACAGTGTTTTATGGGCGGGATTGTATTAGCTTGCAGAAAAGTACAGGGGTTAACGGAATTAGTGTATGGGCTGGAGTGTATCATGAACAAACTGTAGGTCGATAAGTGCTTTTTTCTTGTCCTGCGGGTTGCGTAGTAAATATGCGGGGTGAAAGGTGACAATTAAGGGAGTATGGCTTTTACTGAAATAGTGTATTTTGCCGCGTAATGTTTCTAGAGAGGACTTTTGTTTTAATAGATAATGCGCGGCGATGCGTCCTACCGCTAATAATAGTTTTGGTTGAATGAGAGTAATTTGTTGCTCTAAAAAAGGTGTGCATGATTGCACTTCTTCTGGGAGAGGATCGCGATTATTCGGAGGACGGCATTTCAGGATGTTTGCTATGTAAACATCCTCGCGCGCTAAACCGATGGCTTGTAGCATTGCTGTTAATAATTGTCCGGCACGCCCTACAAAGGGCATGCCTTGTTGGTCTTCATAAAAGCCTGGGGCTTCGCCAATGATCATGAGTGCTGCTTGACGATTACCGACACCGAATACAGTTTGCGTACGGGTTTGATGTAGTGAGCAGCGTTGGCAAGTTGCGGCTTGTTGCTGCAAGCGTTCCCAGTTTAGTGTTGGAGGGATGATAGCAGTGGTCGCAGCAGTGGATTGCCGGGGTGCGAATACATCTATTCCCATGGCAGTGAGATATGGCAGAAGAGTGGTATTTTTCATAAGTTGGAAGCTGTCTCAATAATACGCATACTTATCTCGGCAAAGTGTAGTTCATTGTAATAATGAGAATTTTTTGATGATGTTTAAAAATCTCAAAATTAGCAGAAGTCGGGATTTCCACTATAATTTACATATTACAGAGATAAAAGCATAGGGGATATTATCAATGCACAGTAGAAAAGCTCAACAACGCCAACAAATAATAACTCTATTAACTCAAGGAAGAACTCACAAAGAAGTAGAACAAGAGATCGAGCAACAAGTTGAAAACTTACTATCCACTGCTGCTGGCGATAATGGTAATCCTTTGGTCAGACAAATGTATACAAGGAGACTAAGAGTTACTTCTCAGCATGTGTTCTCCAAACTAATAGAAGTAGCCAACCAATTGTCAAATCCCCAAACCACTCTATATTTGAATTTTCCCAGCAGACAGTTAACAAATCCAGAAGCTGAAAAAATCCTTGATTTACTTACAACAGATACTTCACCTGATGTAAATACTATTGCAAAGTATATACTAAGATATGTTCTTCTCCTTGAGCAGGCATGGCCGATGGACTGGAATACAAGGGCTTTACCTCTTCATCTTTTGAATGCATTCGTTAACATATCAGCTATAGGACCAAGGTTTTTACCATTGGCAGAGATAGAATCTCTTTTTAAGGAGAGGATAGTCAATAACGGTAGTATAACGAGTGATCGCAGTAGAGAAATACTTCAAAAAATACGCTTGCTTCAACTCTTTCAAAAAGAACCTCCTCTACCCTCTAGCGATGCAACAAATGACAATATACGTGAAACAGTAGACCAAGTAAGCCAACAAATAGATTTGGCTATGCAGGAAGCACGCGCGCGCGGGGCTCCTGGTGCATTAATAAGATTATTGCAACAAGAGGAATCTCTGTGGGGAAAATTACTAGAAAACGCTCCCACTCAGATTATTGTTCAATTGATACAAAAATTCTCTTCTTGTTCTAGTCAAGTATTTGCAGAAATAATGCCGCATTTTCTTTCACGCTTTAGTGCTACCGAAGATCCACAGGTTTTTGAGGCTGCATTAGAGATAGCTGAACATCAATATCAAAGTTCACGAGATGAGGATACTCGACAAAAAATTCTTTCCTATTACGAAAACGCAATTACCCAGCTCTATAGGGAGCAGAATACTTACTGGGAAAGTCTTTTTAATAGTTTTAAGAAAATCACTACGGATAATCAAAATTATTGGAGCCAACCAGCATGTCATCTACTTACAGTACTTAATGCCGAAAAAGCTATAGAACTTTGTATAAATGCTATTCGGGAAGAAAAGACATTGCCTTTGGCTGCACAAAAAGCAAGATTGTCACTTGCTCATATATTATTAGGATCCGAGATAACCTTGGATGAGGAGAATAGCCCATTAAACAACCCGAAAGATGCAATGTTATTTTTTCATAAGAGTCTTATAATGCGAGCACTTCAAGCTTATTTTCTTATCCAATATATTCATACAGACCAAGCAAATTCACTTCGATCTCACCTACACGCTATTCTTTCTGGGCGTGCGGAGCCTAACCCAAGGTATTCAATGGCGACATGGTTACCTCATCTGCGTGACTATTATTTTGCTTATATGGCCTATCAACGTAAAGATCAAACAATGCAACAAGAGTTAAGATTTGTTACTGAGATACAACGTAGTGAACCTGCTATAATTTCCTTATTGGATGAAAAACTTTACCATTCCCAAGCAACTGCTGCTAGTCGCCCCCCTTTAATGCAACTTTCTACCTTTGGTGTTGTAAACCAAGCTGCTAGTAGTAGGGGTGATGAAGAAGGATCACAAGAAAAATCAATACCACCACCAACATACCCTCGTAACAGCAGAAGTTAGTCCCCGCTAACACTATCATCCTTCGCTGACGCTCAGCATGACATTTAATCACAGGTCACATCCCCTTGCTATTGCATAAAATGCATAGCAAGGTGCAAGACTACTTCTGTTGTATAAGATGTAACTATTCTTTTTTTAACCGATAAGGATAATACTTCGGCTCCCAGCTAATTTGTTGAATAGCCGTATCAATAGTAATAGAAGGGTCTATTTGTGCGCATCCAGCTTGGCGGGCTTCAGTTGCAACCGCATGAGCAATACGGTGACTAGCCAATTGGATTTCAGATATCTTAGGTAGTAATGGTGCATTTTTATCTTGGTGTACGGGCGAAGACTCATTTAGTGCTTGGGCGGCTATACGCATCATGTCATTAGTTAGTTTGTTTGCTTTTACCGCCATGACGCCTAATCCAATTCCAGGAAAAGCAAACGCATTATTACTTTGCGCAATGCGGATGCGACGTTGTTTATAAGTAACATCCGGAAAGGGGCCGCCAATGGCAATAATGGCTTTACCTTCGGTCCAGTGCAGTAACTCCTCGGGTGTCGCTTCTGATTTGTGCGTTGGGTTGGACAGTGGCATGATGATAGGACGCTCTACGTACGTGGCCATGGCAGTAATGCTAGCTTGCGTGAATGCAGAGGCGACAGCAGAGCAGCCAATGAGAATTGTAGGTTTGATGTTATGAATGACTTCTTCGAGGCTGATAAAAGAGGGATTTTTTACTTGCCAACGTTGTATCTCTTCTATTTGACGTGCATACGGCTTTTGTCCTGGCGAGAGTGTAGGTATCGCGGTTGTTAATAAGCCTGGTTTGTCGATCAGCCAAAATTTAGTTCTAGCTATTTCAGCAGATAAGCCATGATATTGAAATAGCGACGTGAGTTCATCAGCGATGCCAATACCGGCGGTTCCAGCGCCAAAAATCACAATTCGATGATCAGTGAGTGGTATGTTAGCTACTTTAGTTCCGGCTAAAACACAGGCTACAGTAGTGCTTCCGGTGCCTTGAATATCGCCATTCATGGTGAGCAATTGGTTTTGATAGCGTTCTAATATGCGTCGGGCATTGTCGCGTCCTAAATCTTCCCAGTGTAAAAATACATGCGGTAATTTTTTCTTTACTGCTTGTACAAATTGCTCAATAAAATCATCGTAAGCTTGCCCAGAGATACGCTCGTGCCGCCAACCAAGATAACGCGGATCATTGAGTAACTGTTGATTATTGGTGCCCATATCCAGTTGCACGGGTAGCGTATAATAAGGATGAACCCCTGCGCCGAGGATATATACCATTAGTTTGGAATTGGCTATACACATACCACCTATGCCTTGGTCACCGATGCCTAATACACCTTCACCGTCTGTGACTACCATCAAGCTAATATGTGGAGATAGCTGTTGATCTAAAATTTTTTCGATATGTTTTTGATCGGTATAGCTAATATATAAACCGCGAGGGTTTCTATACTCCAAGCTAAAATACTCCACTGCTTGGCTGATGGTGGGCGTGTAAATAATAGGTAACATTTGCTCCAAATGATCAGTAACCAGCCGATAAAATAAAGTTTCGTTATGATCGTGTAACCAGTTGAGATAAATATTTTTACTGAGGTTGGTCGGTTGATTTTGGTATTGCAGATAAGCGCGTGCAGATTGTTGTTCTAGTGTTTCTATATTGTGAGGTAATAGCCCAGCAAGTAGGAAGGTTTGGCGTTCTGCTTGTGTGAAGGCAGAGCCTTTATTCAGCAGCGCGGTATGGAGCAAATCGTAGTCTTGTAGACAAGTTACAAGCGAGGAAATTTTCCCGGTATCGTCACGCAGGATATTCAATTCCAACATAATCACCTCGTTGTGTTTCAACAAGCGACATACTTGCTTAGCTCAGGAGTTCAGCTATGTGTCGTCATTGCGTCGCAAAAAACGCTTCTCTGACGATACGTCAACGGGAACTCCTCCTGTGCTTAGCTTAATCTAAGGAGCTTCTAGTATAAATTATAGTGTAGAATAAGTTATTGAGGTGTACTCGATACTTGCCGATGCTGAAGGTATTTTTATGAAAAATATAGCAATTTATCCTGGAACGTTTGATCCTATCACATATGGGCACATAGACTTAATTGGCCGTGCTGTAAAACTCTTTGAACATGTGATTGTGGGAATCGCGGAGAGCCCAGGAAAGAAACCATTATTTACAATGCCAGAGCGCGTGGTATTGGCGGAACAAGTTTTAACAGCGCATAGTAATGTAAGCGTAAAGGGCTTTGCTAATTTACTGTCTGATTTTGCTAAAGAATGTAATGCTAAAGTTATTTTGCGAGGATTGCGCGCAGTGGCAGATTTTGATTATGAGTTTCAGCTAGCTAGTATGAATCGTTGTTTATCGCCACAGGTGGAAAGCGTGTTTTTAATGCCAGATGAACACTATATGTATATCTCTTCGAGCTTGGTTCGGGAAATTGCTGCATTACGCGGAGATATTAGCCAATTTGTGCCGGCGGATGTGGTTGCGGCAGTACACAAAAAACTGGGGCGCTGATGTTATGGCATTACGTATTACAGATGAGTGTATTAATTGTGACGTATGTGAACCGGCTTGTCCTAATGAGGCAATTTTCCAGGGTGATAATATCTATGAAATTAAGCCTTCGCAATGCACGGAGTGTGTTGGGCATTTTTCTGAGCCACAATGCGTTGCGATCTGCCCGGTTAACTGTATTATTAAAGACGAAGCCTATCCAGAAACAACACAGATGCTATTGGCTAAGTATCAGCAGTTAATGCAAAAGAAAGAAACAAAATCTTGAGGTCTGTTGACAATATAAACTTCGACTGCTAAAACTTGTGCTTAACCGTCGTTTCTAGGTTTAACCAATCCAGGGGTGCCTATCTATGGGAAATTTTTTTAGTATTTTCGGTGGTAATGGTTCAGCAGCGCATTGTCCTTCGTATGTTACTGTATATAGAGGCTGTCGATTTCAAGGCGAAACCTTGGATTTATCTTTTGGCGAATTTAAAACAAGCTATCTTCCTCCGCTAATAGATAGCCTAAAAAGAGGGAAAATTGTTAATCTTAATTTGTTTAATAATGGTATAATAGATAAAGTTTTAGCAGATCTAAAAGAGGCGCTGGCTCAAACACCTTCTCTACGTATTCTAAATTTAAACCTCAATGATATTACTAATCAAGGTGCGCGAGTGCTAGCAGAAATATTAGCCAGTAATTCCTCTCTGGAAAGATTACTGCTGACTAAAAACAATATTGGCGATGAAGGTGCGAAGCAGTTAGCAGTAGCACTACGATCTAATCAGACCCTTAAAAAACTGCAGTTAACGTCTAACAAAATTGGCAATGAAGGTGCTGCTGCACTGATTCAAGCAGCTAAAGATAATCCGGTACTACAAGAACTCGATCTTGTCGGTAACCCAGCTGGTGAGCTGGCTAAAGTATTTCGCAGAGAACAAAATGCAGTATCAAAAAGAAATCCGCTTTGTCGACCAATGTAAATTGTTGTACTAGCTACATTTTATGTGGCTTAAGATGAGGTGCTGATTTAGCACTGGTTTCTAACCAACTATTAATTGCTTGCAAATCACTCGTGCTTAACGTACCAGCTGCTTTTTTTAGCGCAAGCAAATTATTCACATAACTATATCGATCTGCCGCATATTCTTTTTCATTGTTTAATAAGGCTTGGCGAACATTTAGTACGTCGATTAACGTACCTGTGCCTACTTGATAGCTGGCCTCTAGTCCTTGTACAGAACTAGTGGCAGATTTGATGGCTTGCTTATCTGCAATGATCTGACTAATGCTGGCGATAATACTGAGATAACTTTGCCTTGTCATATTAATGGCCATACGTGTTGCTTGCTCTAATCCTTGTAGGGATTTCTGATAAGCATACTGGGCTTGCTGCGTGGTGGCAGTGACATAACCGCCTTGAAATAACGGTATATTCAGGTTGATAGTGGCAGCACGATTAATTTGTCTGCTAGAGCCCTCGTCTAGTACCACGGAGTCTCCCGTATTGGTTACATACGTATTACTCATTGTGCCAGCAATATTAATTGTTGGTAGGTGACCAGAAAATTGTTGCTTCACATTTTGTAAAGCAGCGTCTGCAGCATATTGCGCAGCTTTAATCGACCAATTCTGTTGTATGGATTTTTTTACCCAGGCTTCGATATTTGCAGGTTGTGGCGAGATTAGCGGAAATGTATCGCTTAATTTAGCCAGTTTAGGATAGTAGGTGCCAGTGATGACGCGTAGATTTTCTTTATCCATGGCGAATTGATTGACAGCAGCAATATAATTGGCCGAGGCGCTTTCAAAAGAGGCGCGTGAAGTATATACATCGGTGACAGTTTTTAATCCCACGGCGTATTGTTGTTTAATTTGCTCTAGCTGTTTCCCATAAAACATTTTCGCTGCGTCAGCGTAAGCGATATTGTCTTCGTCTTGCAGTACAGCAAAATAAGCAGAGGCAACACGGGTCATCAGATCTTGAGTTGCTGCATTCAGTGTGGCATCCGCTTGCTTTGATAAGGATCTTGCTTCTGCTACAGCCATGAATTGTGCCATATTAAAAACGGTTTGGGTTAAATTTAAGTTGAGAATATATTGTTTAGTGGTATTCGATACAGGTTGTACTGTATTACCGGTGTATTGTGACTTGGAGATAGATGGAGCACCTTGAAATGACAGCGCAGGTAATAGTGCAGAAACATTAATCGGCACGCCTTGTTTGTCGTACAGTTGTTGGGCGATAGCTTGTTGATAAGTAGGATCGCTGACTAATGCCTGTTGATATACTTGGATTAAGTCGGCAGTATTCGGGTCATAAGGCTGTGCTTGTGCTACGATGCTAGATAGTAAGCAGCTAAATAATAGAATAACGAGCAGAGTGCATCGATGTATCATTGAAAAACCTCATCACAATTTCTAGGATATATAACGTAAGCTAATTGGCTGCCTAGAATACCATAATCAGGGAATAGGGCGAAGCTGTCATTCTGCGCATGACAAAAATTTCTGGCCGTTCGCCCTGAGCTTGTCGAAGGGTTTTTCAGTCACGAGTTTCGCTCTTCGAGATAGCATACTTCGTACGCTTCCTCAGCACGAGCGGTGATCTAAATAATTTAAGAGGAGATAAGAGTATGAAAATATGGAAAACAGACGTTACCTTAGCAAAATTGACGGAACGTGGTAGAAACACAATTGTCGAACATTTAGGCATTGAATTTACCGAACTAGGCGATGACTATCTTCAAGCGCGCATGCCAGTCGATCAGCGCACTAAACAACCGCTAGGGATTATGCATGGTGGGGCATCGTGTGTATTAGCAGAGACGATTGGTAGTATGGCGGCTAATTATTGTGTTAACACAGAAGAACACTATTGTGTAGGGTTAGATATTAATACCAATCATATCCGACCAGCGCGGCAAGGTTACGTGACAGGGGTAGCTAAGCCATATCATATTGGTAAAAGTACGCAAGTATGGGGCATTGAAATTGTTGATGATGCAGGCAAGTTAGTTTCTATTACACGACTAACTATGGCGGTGTTGAACCATCCGCATCGCTAGTGCTAATGCTGCCCGCATACTGCTGGGGTCTGCGCGGCCTTTTTGGCCAGCAATATCTATGGCGGTACCATGATCTACCGAGGTACGAATAAAAGGTAACCCTAGTGTGACATTAACAGCATGACCAAAGCTAAGATATTTCACTATTGGTAATGCTTGGTCATGATACATCGCTAAAATAGCATCAGCTGACTGAGCATGTTGGGTAGTAAAAAGAGTGTCTGCCGCAAATGGCCCATCAATTTTCCAGCCTTGCTGTTGGTAATGCGTAATAATAGGTTGTATCACATCAATTTCTTCTCGCCCTAGATACCCACCTTCGCCAGCATGCGGATTCAAACCACACACGGCAATACGCGGATCGACAATGTGAAATTGGTTGCTAAGTCCGTGGTATAATGTGTCCAATGTGAGGGTTAACCGTTGTGGCGTGATAGCTTGTGGAACCTTGGCTAAGGGTAGGTGTGTTGTGGCTAAGGCAACACGCATTTTATCTTCAACAACAAACAACATCACAGTGTGTGGTACGTTAGCATAATGCGCAAAAAATTCAGTATGTCCACTAAACGCGATACCAGATTGGTTTATCACGCTCTTATGTACGGGTCCGGTGACGATCGCTTGTGCTTGATGGGTTAAACAGTGTTCGGCGGCTAGCTCTAAAGTTTTAATCACATAAGGGGCATTTTGCGGATTCAATTGCCCTGCTTGTACCGGTGCAGCCAGTTGCACAGGAAGAATGTTGATACAACCTGGTTGGGTTGAAGAGTGTATAGTCACTTCATGCAATTTAATAGGTAATTTTAACTGTTGTGCGCGGTCTTGCAATAATTGGGGATCTGCTATGACAATACATTCAGTTGGCCAAGCTTGTTGCGCAAGTTGGATGATGATATCGGGGCCAATACCGGCTGGTTCACCAAGGGTAATTAGTATACGTGATGACATATCAATCTGGCGTGACAATGAAAGCTTGGCTACGCAATTTCGACATCCAATTCTCTAAAGCTTCTCCCATCTTTTTTTGAAACACCATTTGCTGAGCTTGTTCTTTAGAAATAGCCGTTTCATCTCCGCTCTTACGTATATCCGCCAGTTGAATAATATGCAACCCATTGCCGGTTTTAATTGGACCAGCTACATCGTGAATCTTCATGGTGGAAACGTATTGTGTAAATGCAGAAGGCAATTCATCTAACTTGAGCCATCCTAAATCATTACTAGCGATAGTGGGTGCTGTTACAGAAAGATCATGTGGGGTTTTCCCGTGGCGTAATTCATTGAGGACAAAATCTGCCAATTTTTGTATTTTTGATGTTTCTTCTGGAGTGGCGGTTTCTGTAAGTGGAATAAGAATATCCTCTAGATGGTAAGAGATATTCACATCGGTGGACGCAGTTATTGGCAGTGATTTATGTTGTGTGCGCATGAATTCACGTATTTCTTGAGGTGTCACAGTAATACGGCTAGCAATTTCTTGTTGTTCAAGCTTTTGTATAACCAGTTCATCATGAATATTACTTTTGTAATTCTCTACGGATAAACCTTCTGCTTTAATTTTGGCATACATTTCTTTTAAAGTGATGTCATTGTTTTTGGCAATATTATTCAGAACGCTTTCTAGTTCAGCGTTGCTTATGGTAACGCCTGCTTGCTTAGCTAATTGTAATTGTAATTTTCTATCAATTAATTGCTGTAGCGCTTGTGCCTTAAGGGTTTTTTCTGCAGGAACTGCCATTTGGTTTTGGGTCATTTGCATACGGGCATTCTGTATGGCTTGGTTTAACTCGGACTGTGTAATAATTTCATCATTGACGGTAGCAACAATGTGATCCAATGACTCTTCTTGTTGTGTTTTAGTATGTGTCTTGGCAACCGCCATAGTAGTAATGAGCATGCTAAGTGCGCAGATAATTGATACTAGAGTCTGTGGACAATTTAAATTTCGTAACGAAAAAAGAGGAGATTGAGACAAAATGCGTAGAAATTTGCGGAGAATATTGAACATATTTGCCGAAAATTTTTGCATATTTTGGCCGATATGCCTCTTTTTGCAGTCGAAATTTAAATTGTCAACAGACTCTAAGTACTTTGTCATTTATGCATCCTGACCAAATAAGGTTGTTTGATAACCAGAAATACTGCTGCCTAATAATGTGTTTGGATTACCCGAGCCGACACTACCTAATCCTTTTAGAGTAAACTGTATATAAAATTGGGTATTATATTGAAATGTATTGTTTGAAGTTAATCCTGTAAATTGTCGGCCACCGCCAAAACGCATTGCCCAGCAGCAACTGTCGTATTGTAACCCATATAATAGACTCTGAAAATGGCTTTTATTCCAGTCCTGGCTCCAGCGACCGACTGCGCTCCAGTTATACTTAATGGGCCAAGCGAATGAAAAATCAGTGAGCATTAAATTATTGGCGGAAGTATTGGTTGAAACACCAGAGAAAATATCCCCATTACGGGCATAGCTAAACCCAAGATTAAGAATGCGTTGCTCCGTTGGCTGATAATGTAACACTATAGTTTCATTATCAAATTTCTTAGATTGGGTATTCCAAATTGCTGTACCATTGGCGTTCCATTGTGGATTTAGCGTGTAGTTAAGAATGCCAGATAGCGGCGATAAAGTTTGCCGGTTACTAGGATTAGTGGGATTGTCGGTGCAACTTAAGTTATTACATAAGGTGACGCGGCGATTTGCAAAATAAATAATTTCACCAATACCGGCACGAACCTTTTCTGAGCCGGAGTTGCTATCAATAATGCGAGTAGTTAATCCTATGCTGATTTGATTTGCATCGCCTACTCGATCAATGCCACTAAAACGGTTGTAAGTAAATAATTGGTCATAAGTGAGTGTATTAATAGCAGTATCGAACACGGGGACACTGCTTTGATTGCGATAAGGGACATAGGTGTAATAAAGCTGAGGTTCCAAGGTTTGTTGATAGTCGTTGCTAAATAAAGTTATATCACGGCTAAAGAATAGCCCTGAGCTAATATCATAAATAGGAATAGTACGACGTAATGGCGTGGGAACAGTGCCTCCTGTATTAGTTAAGACATATTCTGTCAATGATAGTTGCGCACGCGGCGTAATAAATAAATATGGCCAGTTTAGCGGTAAGGAGATTCCTGGTTGGGTATGTATGCGCTGACCAGTGGGTTGGGTGATATTTACCCCCGGGGTTTTGTGGATATTAAAATGCGTGAGTTCATTGTTAATAAAGTAATCTAATCCATAGGGTTGATCAGGGTATTCACCATTGAGAACTAGCTGTGGCAAACGTTGATATTGATTCTGTACTATGTGATCGCTATCCAGGGGGTGTAGGGTTTGATATTGTTGAAGACGGCCTAGAAAATCCCAATTTTCTCCTTTGTAGCTAAGATCAGCTTCTTGTAATAATTGGTTTTGCGTGATTTCCGCAGTGTTATTACCAAAGTCTCGCAAATAATAATCATCACTAACATTGTTAATGTCAATGTGTGTAGACCAATGATGATTGATGCTTGTACTATCTTGCCATGATACGCTATATCGAGTGGCGCTATCTTGTTGCAGTCTATTTAATTCTGCTTGGACTGCGGAACTGGACGAGTCTTGGTAGATATTTTGTGAGGTATCTTTAAAAATAGCGAAAGCTTTATCGTGCGGGATAAAGCTGGCATTGATTTTGCCGGAACCGCGGTGGGTCAGATAGCGAAACAGGTCGGTGAATTGTACCCCACGTAAGCTTAGATAGGCAGGAGTAATTGTCGTGTCATAGTTGGGCGCAATATTCCAATAAAATGGCGCGGTAAAATAGTGGCCAAATTTACTAGAGGTCCCGAAAGTAGGCCATAAAAACCCAGTTTTTCTCTGGGTATCAATAGAAAAATCAAAATAAGGCATATATAAAATAGGTACTTTACGTACGGCCAGGCGTGCATGGGAGGCTGTACCACGACCAGTATTTTTATTGAGCTCAATGTGGGATGCTTTCACTTGCCATACGGGATTCAGTGGTGAACAAGTAGTATAGCTGGCTTGATCTAACTCAGTGATTTTAGGTTGGATTTGGCTAAAGGCAGCTGCTTGTCCCCAGGCATTAACTCCCATAGTCTGGCGTTGTTTTTGTAACTCTTCGCGGGAAAAATCATGTTTTGTAGATTTTGTTGTCTCTGTATAAATTTTTGTGCGGTATGTTAAGTCGCGTAGTGATTTGGCTTTAGTTTGAAAATTAAAACTACCCTGCTTGGCAATGACTAGATTATCTGGTGCGCGTAATCGCACATTACCAATAAACTCTACGGACGTGAGTTTTTGGGTTTGCGGATCGCGATACAGATAAGCTTTATTTGCAGTGATTTCTTGGCCAGCATAATTGATGGATATTTTCCCTTGGAGTACAGAAGTTCCTTGTGAGGAAAATACCACTTGATCAGTCGTAACCGAAACTAGATTTTTTTTGTTAGCATTTTGTGGATAAATAAAAGGAGCTTCTAGATAGTATCCATTGCATCGATTCTCAGTGCTATTCACCCAGCCTAATTGTTTTGCAATAGCTTCTCGAGTCAGGGAGCTATTGGTTGGGATAGGGGGTGTTGCGGCGTGCCCGCGTGTGCTAATAAAGATCAATAAACTTATTAGGATGAAGAGATAGGGTTTGATTTTTATTACATACATGAATGTTATTCTTATTAATAAGAGTTTTGTACTTGGGCTGTCATTTTTGAGCCTCCTCTCCCTGTACCCTCATGCGCAATGCGCTTATTTTTGCTATTCTATAGCTGTTTACGTAAGTGTAACGAAAAGAGACGCTCGATGGAACCTATCGATGTACGTAAAAATGATTTAGCGGTATGGCTACAAGGGCCGCTGCAATCTTGGCCAATGGGTATTTTGCCTATGCCAGGAGATGCCAGTTCTCGCCGTTATTTTCGGATACTTCATGACAAAGTCTCCTATGTGGTGATGGATGCAGCACCGGAGTTAGGGCATGATGTACGTCCTTTTATTGCCATTGCTAATGCTTTGCGTGCGATGGGTTTGTTGACTCCGGAAATTATTGCTGTTGACGTAGCAAGAGGTTTTTTGTTACTGAGCGACTTTGGTGCTAGTACTTATCTGCATGTGCTTAATGATTCTAATGCGGATTTTCTTTATAACCAAGCATTGGATGCTTTAGCCGTATTACAGCGTTGTTGTAATGTGCCAGAATGGGTGGTACCGTTTTTTACTAGAGAATTAATGTGGCAAGAATGGTCATGGTTTCAAGATTGGTTTGTCGGGCGTTATTTGCAACTTGCTCCATCTTCTATAACCAAAGAATTACACGATTGTATGCAACTTGTTATTGAGTGCGCACTCAGCCAACCTCAAGTGTTTATGCATCGTGATTATCATTCGGCTAATCTCATGCTGGTAAAGCAATCCGTTGGTATATTGGATTTTCAAGATGCTTTTATCGGTCCGGTAACTTATGATCTGGTTTCTTTGCTGCGTGATTGTTATATTTCCTGGTCTACAGAACAAGTACACGCTTGGGTGCTAAGTTATCATGACCGTTTACAAGATACTGGAATTGCGTCAGTATCGGCAGAAGTATTTTTACGTTGGTTTGATTGGATGGGAGTGCAGCGCCATTTAAAAGCATTATTTACGTTTTCACGTAAACATATTCGTGATCATATGTCGCAGTATTTACAACACGTCCCTCGTACACTGCAGTATCTAACCCAGGTATCTAATGCTTATCCAGAGTTAACGGCATTATCTGACTTTTTGCAGACACAAGTCGTTCCTGCTTATCAGAAGGTAACCGCACAATGCGTGGCATGATTTTAGCGGCAGGAGCGGGTAAACGCATGGGAGCGTTGACCCAAGATACGCCAAAGCCATTACTGCGCGTGCAAGATTGTTATTTGATTGAATATCCATTGCGTGCTTTAGTGAAGGCGGGCATTTGCGAGATTATTATTAATGTTCATTATTATGCTGATAAAATCAAGCAAGCATTAGGCAATGGTGCGCACTACGGTGCCAATATTACTTACTCACAAGAAGAGGAGTTATTAGAGACGGGTGGAGGTATTTTTCAAGCACTACCATTTTTTAAGAATGAGCCTTTTTTAGTAGTCAGCAGTGATATTATTACCGATTATCCTTTAGCAAATTTATTGGCAGCGCTGGATGGTTTAGCCTTGGCGCATCTCATTGTGGCGACGAATCCATCTTATCATCCGTGCGGTGATTTTGGGTTATGCGAGGGTAAGGTTGATTTACATGCGCAACCTCGTTTTACGTTTGCAAATATGGGGGTTTATCAACCAGAGTTGTTTGCGAAATGTAAACCAGAGAAATTTCGTTTAACGGATGTGATTATGCCAGCCATCGCCGCTGGCCAAATTACGGGTACGCATTATCAAGGCTTGTGGTTCAATGTAGGTACTCCTGATGATTTAGCCATAGTGAATCAACGCGCCCGGGAGGATTCGAACCTCCGGCCTTTGGCTTCGGAAACCAACACTCTATCCACCTGAGCTACGGGCGCATTTGTATAATCTGCATGTTTTAGCACGTTATTTGCATAGTAAGCAATTGACGATAGGCCCTAGATCTTAGTTTTATTCTTCCTATTCTAACAGGACAGGAGTTTTGCGGGATACAGGGTAAGCTGTCAAGTTATGGGGGTCAGACCCCGATAACTTTGGGGGTCTGACCCCCATAACTTGACAGCTTACCCTGTATCCCACAAAACTCCTGTCAAACTCTCAAGGACCCTCTATTCATGACATTAGCTATTGTATACACGCGTGCGCATGCAGGTATTGCCGCGCCATTAGTGACAGTTGAAACGCATATTTCTTACGGCATGCCAGGTCTGCATATTGTTGGATTGCCAGAAAAAGCGGTGAAAGAAAGTAAAGACCGGGTACGCAGTGCATTGATGAACACGGAGTTTGAATTTCCAGCGCGACGCATGACGGTCAATTTGGCGCCAGCGGACTTACCAAAAGACGGTGGACGATTTGACTTACCAATTGCCTTGGGAATTCTTGCAGCATCAGGGCAAATTCCATTAGAAAGTTTGGCACAATATGAATTTACAGGTGAACTTGCGTTGTCAGGAGGGTTGCGTCCAGTCAGTGGTGTTTTACCTATGGTATTAAGTGTTAAACAAGCAGGGCGAACACTCATTGTGCCGCATGCTAATGTAGCTGAAGCGGCCTTAGCACAACACAGTGTGGTATTGTCAGCACAGCACTTATTAGAGGTCTGTGCCTTCTTGCGTAATCAAGCAACATTATCTACATGTGCGCTTGCCAATCCGGTATTTAAAACAACACTATCTTATGATCTTGCTGAAGTGAAAGGACAGCCATATGCGCGGCGTGCATTAGAAATTGCTGCGGCGGGAAAACATAGTTTATTGTTTGTGGGGCCACCGGGCACCGGGAAAACAATGTTGTCTATGCGCTTACCTACTATTTTGCCTTCGTTAACGCATGAGCAAGCATTGGAAGTAGCCACCATTGCTTCAGTTAGTAGCCGAGGGTTTGATCCGAATACTTGGCAACATATTCCTGTTCGCGCGCCGCATCATAGTTGTTCGAGTATGGCCATGGTAGGGGGTGGCCGGCCACCTAAACCAGGAGAAATTTCGCTAGCACATCATGGGGTGTTATTCCTTGATGAGTTACCTGAATTTAGTCGTAGCGTATTAGAAGCATTACGTGAGCCATTGGAATCTGGGCAGATAACAGTATCACGTGCCGCATTTCAAACAACTTTTCCGGCTAAATTTCAATTAGTAGCTGCGATGAATCCTTGTCCGTGTGGTTATGCGGGGAGTAGCCAGAGTCAATGCCGATGTACGATAGAGCACATAGAGCGTTATTTGGCAAAATTGTCTGGGCCTTTATTAGATCGTATTGATATGCACGTTGAGGTGGCAAATTTACCGCATGAAATACTTGTGAATATGCAACAGGATCAACGTGAGAATAGCCAACAAGTACGTGCACGCGTCCTATTTTCAAGGCAACGACAGTTACAAAGACAGGGAAAATGTAATGTGGATTTAACTACTCAGGAATTAGAGAAATTTTGTCAACTTGGCGTAGAGCCACAACATTTATTAAATCAAGTTGTACAAAAACTTAATTTATCAGCACGTGCTTGTCATCGCTTATTAAAGATTGCACGCACTATTGCAGATTTGGCCGACGATGAAATGATTACATCACAGCATTTAAGTGAGGCATTAGTATATCGTTGTTTAGATAAGTTGAAGTTTATGCGGTGATTTGCGCAAGGTGTCCACCCTGAGTGTCTATCTGTTTTAATCTAGACCCAATTGGCTAATTTTAAACCCGGAATTCTTGAAAATTCTTTTGAGTTATTGGTCACCAATACGACTTCCAGCGCCAAGGCATGTGCGGCTATCCAAAGATCATTATTGCCAATAGGCTTCCCTTTTTTTTCGAGAATAGGTCGAATGTGACCGTAATATTCCCCCGCTTTGACAGTCAAGGGTAGAGGAGAAATTAAATTCGATAACTCCTCCAATATATCCCTCGCTTTTTTAGGGTGATGGCTTTTTCCAACGCCATATAAAAGCTCCCCATAGGTAATGGCTGACATGGCCATTTCTCCTACCACTAATTTTTCAAAGTGCTGTAATACCCCTACAGGCTTTTGCTTCGCAATATAAATGCAAATATTTGTGTCTAACAAATATCGTAATGTCATTTAAAAGACTCTCTGTCTTGTGGGGGCATATCTTCACGTGGGTGTGAAAAGAAATCATCAGGCATATCCGCTAATAATTCAAAAGCATGGCGTAAGTTCTTGGGTTTTGCGCGAAGTATGATTTCCTCCCCTCGTTGAAAAATTTCGACTTCTTGACTCGAAAATCGAAATTCTTTGGGAAGCCGTAAGGCCTGTGAATTACCACACTGAAACACTTTTGCTATTTTCACGGTAGATGCCTCTATATATACATGAAGTATATACATTGGTATAAGCAAAGTCAAGTAGTTAGCATTAAACTTGCCTTACCCCGCCATAGTGGGTAATGATGAAATTCAACAATTGCTAGATTTTCTCAACATCAAAAATACTTAACCTTGAAAATACATACTAAATCTGGAAGTTAGGAAAAAAAGAAGGATCGAGCTAAAATATGCAAAAATTTTCATCAAATATGTTCCATATTCTCCTCAAATTTCTACACATGTTGTCTCGATTCCCTTTTTTTTCGCTTCGAGGATTAAATTGTAAACTGACCCTAGGATTATTTCTTATTATATGTAGTATTACCTCATTTGCTGCGACAACTTCGCAAACACTGGGTAATCATGCGGTTAAAAAACGCTCGCTGGTTAGTACTAAAAAACCTAAGCGTTATATTGTTGTTATTGACGCAGGCCATGGTGGTAAGGATACGGGCGCGATAGGGTTTAGCGGTGTAAAAGAAAAAGACGTCGCTTTAGCAGTAGCCCGGGACTTAGCAAAACAGATGAATGCGCAGCCGAACATGCGCGCTATATTGACTCGGCAACGGGATAATTTTATACCATTACGTACTCGATTAGCCTTAGCGCGGCGTGGCCGAGCTGATTTGTTTATTGCTATTCATGCAGATGCTGAGGCTAATAAGGCTGCACAGGGTGCTTCTGTATATACATTATCGCAACGTGGTGCGAGTCGAGAGGCGGCACGTTGGTTGGCAAAGCATGAAAATTATGTTTCATTAGATGAGGTTGCTTTTGCAGAGTTACCTGATCAAAGCCAAGTTGTGCGTTCAACGTTAATTGATATGGCACAAACTGCTACGATGAATGAAAGCCTGCAATTAGGCCGGCATGTATTACATGCTTTGCATAAGGTTACCATATTGCATTATAGAAGCGTTGAGCAAGCGCCGTTTATGGTATTAAAGGCGCCGGATATTCCTTCTATTTTAGTTGAATTAGGCTACTTATCTAATGTTCGCGAAGAGCGGCGGTTGGTTAATGTGCATTATCAACATCAGTTAGCTAGAGCATTATTAGCGGGGGTGAAGCATTATTTGCTGATAGATGGGATTCGGTCTCTGTACATGACAAAAAATATAACCGTTCGCCCTGAGCTTGTCGAAGGGAGGAGGCGCGAAGCGCCGTCTCGAAGGGCTTTTCAGTGGCATTTTGTGCTTCGAGATAGCGCACTTCGTACGCTTCCTCAGCACGAACGGTGACCTAAATAGTTTTTGTCATGTACAGAGGGATTTGGTAGTGTTTTGTAGAACTCCCGAACACCATTCTTACTTCTGGATAACATACGATTATGGCGCAGAGAATTCATAAATTAAACAGCTGGTTAGCTAATCAAATTGCAGCGGGAGAAGTGATAGAAAGGCCGGCTTCTGTTGTCAAAGAGTTAATCGAAAATAGTATCGATGCACAGGCCAGCGAGATTGATATAGACATAGAAAAAGGCGGGCTAGGGTTAATTCAGGTGCGTGATAATGGTCATGGTATTCATCCTGATGATTTACCTTTGGCGCTGAGTCGTCATGCAACCAGCAAGATTCATGCTCTCGATGATTTGTCGCGGATTTTGACTTTAGGATTTCGAGGCGAAGCGTTAGCTAGTATTAGCTCCGTGTCACGCTTTACTTTAACCTCAGCAACCGTGGGAAATACAGGTTGGCAAATAAAAATAGATGGTGTAGAAATGTTACCGGAGAAGGAACCAGCTTCACACCCAACTGGCAGTACAGTTGCAGTCAGAGACTTGTTTTTTAATACCCCAGCACGCCGTAAATTTTTACGCTCAGAAAAAACCGAATTTGCGCACATTGACGAATTAGTGAAGCGAATTGCCTTATCTAAAGCAGGTATAGCTTTTACCTTGCGGCATAATGAACGGTTAATTCGGCAGTATTTTTTAGCGCAATCGTTAGCTGAACACGAACAACGTTTAAGCGTATTATGCGGTCAGGAATTTATGCGGCATGCGTTAAAAATAGAGGCAGAGAGTGCGCTATTGAAATTGCATGGCTGGATTGCTGAGCCAAGTTTTACGCGCAGTCAGGCAGATTTGCAGTATTTTTATGTGAATGGGCGGATGGTGCGTGATAAATTAATTACACATGCGCTGCGCCATGCTTATCACGATGTATTGTATCGCGATCGTTATCCGGCTTTTGTTTTGTTTCTTGAGGTGAATCCAGATCAAGTCGATGTCAATGTGCATCCTACAAAATTGGAAGTGCGATTTCGAGAAGGACGAATGATACATGATTTTATTCAGCATAGTATTCATGAGGCTTTAGAGCAGATAATACCTGCGAGTGCTGTTGCAGCGCCTGCAGATACTGTTACTGTTGACGAAGAAAATAATCCAGCACAATGGCGAGAAATATCGCGTCCTATGGCTGTTCAGGAACAACTCGCGATCTATCAGGCGTTACAGCAATCGGTGACAATAGATACGCAATGTCAAGATGGCGTTAGTCACAGCGAAGAGTATCTGTGCGCTATGGCAGCAACGATGGAAATAGCTGAAAGCGACACTTCATCATCGCGAGAAACTTCTGCTGTGACGTGGCAGCCTGTAATGACAGTTTCAGCGGAAACGTCAATGTGCCCGCCATTAGGTTATGCACTTGCCCAATTACACGGCACTTATATTCTGGCAGAAAATTCACAAGGGTTAATTATGGTAGATATGCATGCCGCCCATGAGCGTATTTTATATGAGAAATTAAAGAAGCAAGCAGCAGCGGGACCTATGCCATCGCAACCTTTATTGCTACCTTTTACTTTTGTTGTGAGTGAACGTGAGAGTGATTGTATTGAAGAACATATTACATTATTTACTACATTAGGTTTTCAAATAGATCGTATTAGCAAGGAAGCTATAGCAATACGAGCTGTTCCACAATTTTTATCCGCCAAGCTAACTGAAACATTAGTGCGTGATATGGTTGCGGACTTGCTTACTGAAGAAGTTAGCTCACGTACGCAAGAATATTATTATCATTGGCTGGCAACATTAGCTTGTCGTAGTGCGATCAAGACACATCATGCATTAACCTTGATGGAGATGAATGCATTATTGCGTGACATGGAGAAAACCGAGCATAGTGGGCAATGTAATCATGGTCGGCCAACGTGGGTGCAACTGACATTGCCTGAATTGGATAAGTTTTTTCTGCGTGGACAGTAATGCTAACTAAACCCTATATTCTCTGCCTAATGGGACCAACTGCAGCAGGTAAAACGCCACTTGCCGTGCAATTAGTGCAACGTTTGCCATGTGACATTATTAGTGTGGATTCAGCCATGGTATATCGTGGCCTAGATATCGGCACGGCCAAGCCAGGACCAGACATACTACAAGTGGCACCTCATCGGCTCATTGATATTCGTGATCCTGCAGAGGCGTATTCTGCGGGTGAATTTCAACGTGATGTGCTACAAGAAATTGCTGCTATTCATGCGCAAGGACGAATTCCTTTGCTAGTAGGCGGCACTATGCTGTACTTCCGGGTATTACAGCAAGGATTAGCGCAAATGCCAGTGGCGGATCCTTTATTGCGGATAGAATTACAGCAAGAGGCAGAAAAAATAGGCTGGGAAGGGTTGCATGCGCGTTTAGCTAGTGTGGATCCAGAGGCAGCTAAGCGTATTCATCCCCATGATAGTCAACGGATTCAGCGAGCATTAGAGGTATATTTACAAGCTGGGCAGCCATTAACTACATATTGGCAGCAATCAGCAACGCAATTATCCACATTATGTCCAATTTATTATCTAGCGATTGCTCCTGCAGAGCGACGTGTATTACATAAACGTATAGAGGATCGCTTTGATCGTATGTTGGCATTAGGGTTTGTGGAAGAAGTACAACGTTTATTTGAGCGTGGAGATTTGTCTATAGAGCAACCGGCAATACGTTGCGTTGGTTATAGGCAGATGTGGGAGTATTTTTTAGGGGAAGTAGACTATACAACCATGCGTGATAAAGCCATCGCTGCTACTCGGCAGCTAGCGAAACGCCAGTTAACTTGGTTACGGTCTTGGCCTAATGTGGTTTGGTTTGATGGCGAGGCACCGGATTTACTAGATAAAGTATTGTATTTTTGTTCAGCACCGTCTTAATTTGTACAGAAGTTCCTGCTACTAACCCTGTCATCCTGAGCGTCAGCGAAGGATCAGCATCCTTGTTGACTGTATTGTGACAAGGATGCTGATCCTTCGCTGACGCTCAGGATGACAGGGTTAGTAGCAGGAACTTCTGTAATTTGTAACTATATTTCTTCTGTAGAGAATGATAGAATTTTTGCCATTTAATGAATAAATAGAATAACCCCTATGCAATCCATTTTGCCAAAAAAGCTACCAGATTTTTCACAAGCGTCTATATTAATCATTGGTGACGTGATGTTAGATCGCTATTGGTTTGGCAAAGCATTGCGCATTTCTCCTGAGGCACCTGTACCTATCGTTACTATTGATGCTAATGATGACAGACCAGGCGGTGCGGGTAATGTAGCCTTAAATATCAGTGCCTTAGGAGCAAAAGCCACCCTTATCGGCATTACTGGGCAAGATGAAGCCGCTACGATCCTAGAAGAGCAATTAGCCGCAGCAGGCGCAAAACATGATTTTGTAAAACACCCTACTGCACACACCATCACTAAGCTACGTGTCATTAGCCGACACCAACAACTCATCCGTTTAGATTTTGAGGAAAAACTTCTACCGGTAGAAAGTCAGCGCTTACTCGAGGAACGCTATCAAGCACATGTATCACAAGCAAACATGGTAATACTCTCGGATTACAACAAAGGCACCTTATGTAACCCACAATTTTTTATTCAATGTGCTAGAGAAAAGCACATTCCTGTACTTGTCGATCCTAAAAATAGGGACTTCAACCTTTATCGTGGCGCTACCCTGGTCACGCCTAATCTTAAAGAATTTGAGGATATAGTCGGCCCTTGTCACAGCGAGCAAGATATTCTCGAAAAAGGCCAAACCCTCTTAGCAAACTACCAGATTGATATGCTATTACTAACACGCGGCGAGCAAGGCATGACACTAATCTGCCAACAAGGGGGGACAGCAACTCATCTACCAGCCTATGCTCGTGAGGTCTATGATGTTACTGGTGCAGGCGATACCGTCATTGCCGTGCTTGCTGCCGCCTTAGCTACAGGCGCAACGGCGGTACACGCGACAGCTTTAGCTAATCTTGCAGCTTCCTTGGTGGTTGCCAAACTCGGCGCAGCCACGATCAGCGCTCCAGAATTGGAAGTTGCATTATCAGGAAAAACCAGTGATATTTCTGGTGTCGTCAATGAGGAGCAACTGTGGCTAGCAGTAAAAACTGCCCGTGTACAAGGAAAAAAAATTGTCTTTACCAATGGCTGTTTTGATATTCTACATGCAGGTCATGTTGCCTATTTACAAGATGCAAAACAACTCGGCGATTATCTCATTGTTGCTATTAATGACGATGCTTCTGTGCGACGCCTTAAAGGCTCAGGTCGCCCTATTAACAATCAAGAGCAACGCATGGCCGTCCTAGCTGGATTAGGCATGGTAGATTGGGTTGTTACTTTCCCTGATGACACTCCTGAACGCCTATTAAAACGTATGCAACCGGATATTTTAGTAAAAGGCAGTGATTACAGTGTAGACAACGTTGTTGGTGCGGATATTGTTTATGCTTACGGGGGAGAAGTACGTGTCGTTGGGCCGATAGCACCCGTTTCCACCACCGCCATTATTGAATCTATCAAAAACAGCCATCACAGCCAGGAAGAAAAAACGCTATGACAGAACCCGGCCATCTCTATATTATTTCAGCGCCTTCTGGAACTGGAAAAACTACCTTAGTAAAAAACTTGGTAGAAGTGACCCCAAAAATTACCATCTCCATCTCACATACTACGCGCCCTAAACGTTCCACAGAAATGCATGGCGTTAACTACTTTTTTATTGATAAAACTGAATTTACTCGCATGACTAAAGCGGGCGACTTTCTTGAGTATGCGACTATTTTCAATTACCTCTATGGGACGTCACGACACAGCGTGGAAAACACGCTCACCCGTGGCTTAGATGTTATCCTAGAAATTGATTGGCAAGGACATCAGCAAATCAAAACTCTATTTCCGGAAACTACGAGTATATTTATTTTACCCCCCTCACTGGAAGACTTAAAACAGCGCTTGCTAAAACGTCAACAAGATCATCCCAACATTATTGAGCAACGCTTAAGTGATGTGAAAGAAACTGTTTCACATATTCATGAGTATGATTATGTAGTGATTAACGATGACTTCTCAAAAGCGCTGCATGATTTAAAAACTATTATTGAAGTGGGACAATTTTCTAGCTTACGGCAAACTAAACAGCATTATCGTTTAATAGCAGAACTATGTGGAGAGAGATTTTAAACAGCGATTGGAGAGTTATTTCATTTCTTCGTGGGTACCGCTGCTATCCTCTGCAATGGGGGCAACAGGTTCTTCTTGATCAAAATTAGTATAGCCTTCCGCTATTTCACGTAAAGCCACTACAGTTGCTTTGTCATTATCCCATGGCACTTTAGGGTCTGCTGCTCCACTCATTAATTGCCGTGCTCTTTTCGTAGCAATAATGACTAGTTCAAAGCGATTTTTGACATTTTTTAAGCAATCTTCAACGGTGACGCGCGCCATAATCATCCTACCTCTTGTGGAAGGGGCTACTTTAGCACAGTTCCTATAAGAAATAAAAGACTAGTCTCTTCTCTTAGCACATCAATTACAAATTAGCTCAAAGCAGCGTAGCTCAACGCAGCAACAACGGCACTTGCTGCTGCAACAGGTACTACTCTGCGCACAAAGAAGTAGCACCATGGGTGTCTTGATACAGCAGCTGGAGTAGGGTGTGCAGGGGGAACACAGACGGAAGGCGCAGCAGCCGTTGCTACGGCTGATCTAGTTCCGGATAAAAATGGGCATTGCCTATTATCATTACTACTGGTGCCAGCAACTGGTAGCGCATGCGCTGCAGAATCATGAGCAGCTGCAGCACTGGTTGCTGTAGTTATTCTCGGTTCATCTGTTACTATCCGCATAGGCGCTAGGTGTTTGTTAGGCTCGGGAGTAAGGCCATCTCTAGTTACTAATTCACTATGTAAGCTTGGCGCTATACGGGCAATCACAGGAATGATACCAGCATTAAGGCCTCGTGATCCTTGTGCCTGTACTGAAATTCCCTCTAATTGTTGAAAAATCTTACCTACTTCATAGAGCTGGCGAAGTGCGGCAATATTTCCTTTGCTTTCTTCTATATTATAATGTCCATCGGCATTAAATAACTCATTAGCCATGTGGATTAGTTGGTCAAAGCCTAATGCGCGACGTAATACCTCGAGAATGGGTTCAGAAGCAGGCAACTGTAGCCCTAGGATAGGGCCTTTTTCATCGCTGGGTACTTGTTTAGCCATTTCTACTAATCGAGCATACATGGCATCATCGTGTAATATTTTTTGTAAGGCCTGTGCATTAGGATGACCTATTCCATGTTGAGCTGCATCTCGTAACAATTGCTCCAGTATAATCTGCTCGGCAACAATGACACCTGTCGCAATCAATGCAGAAACATGTCTGGGGTCAGTTAAATCTGGATCTAATAATTTTCCGTGCATGCGTACATCAATCAAACCGCTATCTGGCGGGGAGGTAGGAACAGCCTCTGCTTGAAAAACTAATTCACCGCTTTGTCTTGTAATATCGTAAGCAAACGCAAACGCTTTGTTTGTATTTTGTAGAGTATCAAATGTATTTCTAAATTCATACGGCATGGCGGGGCGAGTGCTTTGTGGTAGAGTTTGTTTCAGTGGTTGTACCATTTCGGTCTGGAGTGCTCCTGTTAAAAAGCTTTCGGTAACATCAGTATCTTTAATTCTTTGCTGTATTCTCTGATAGGAAAGGGTGATTGCATTTCCTAATAGCGGTGCACCATTAAATTGGCCGTGACATTCAAGCACTTCTATCATCATATCTACTAGGGTAAGATTTCTATTTTCAGTATGCCTAATTTCACCTGTTACTCCGCGATTATCTTGCACTAGTAACAGGTGAAATTCTTCACGAGATAATTTATGACTGCCGCCTTGCGCTATGCGTATAACCCGTAATAAGTCCACGGTACATTGCTGATCTAGTACAGTATCTTTCTCGCCGATATGCATAGTCCAACCTACTGGCGCAGTGCTGCCGTTGGAATTAACGAGAAAACCATTTCTTTGTGTAGTAAGACGATGCTCGGCGTCCAAGGAAATAGCTAATGCAGAAAATGTATTTGTTCTAAGTTTATGTCCTGATTTTGTAATAATAATATATTGATCACCGTCAATTATTCTTTCAAATAATCCATGCTGTAATTCGTCAGTAATTTTTTTATATTGATCGAGATCTATTCCTTCTGGGTGGCAGATGTAAATAAATCCTTGCGCTGCAAGCTGGCCAGCTAAATTAAGACCTGTGCTCCAAACCGGCGCATGTAATATATCCCAAAGATATTGTTCGCCGCGTAAATTAGCGGTATTTCTGTTTTTTTGTGGTTGAGCTCGGTCATTGAGTATTTTGCTTCTCCCTAGGGGATAATGGGCGTATTGTTCTAATTGACAAATACTGCGGCGGACTGGGCTTGCTTCCTGACGGGGAGTAAATAATGCTGATTCATTTCCACCATCACTGGGTTTTTCAACAGGATCATCGCAATAATTTTCTCTGGTTGCACTTTGCAATAACACCGCACGTTGTGCTTGAGCAAGTTGCACTCGCATAGCAAATGCGCCCATATTCATAAAAAGGAGTCGTAGCTGTTCTTTTCCTGTTAGTCCGGTGCCCTCGGCAAAATTAGTGGCTTTCCCACCGGTGTATCTCAGGGTAAGACCACGATGAACTTGTGCTTCTTGTTCAGTAGCAGCTGATTCAGTATGGCGACGATCTGATGACATTTGCTAACCCCCCATTTATTTTCTCTCGTCATGGGTAGAAATTGTACATATTTTGTATTAAGGATTTATGAAAGAACAGAAAGCGACGTCGACACCTACTTATGACCACCCTTCGGTAACAGTTCTTTTTGGCACAATAGGCGAATTCATACCTTAATCACCTTTCCTACTTATGGGAGAGGTATGCGTTTTTGGGGCAAGCGAGGGTTTTCTCTAGTGCGGCACGTGTAACTACTACTTAATCTTTTCTTAAGCCTACCTTAATGGTGAGTTAAGCCTGAACCGATATTATATTATATGAGTTAGTAGCCTTGCTGAATCCGTTATAGTGAGTAATTAGCCGTGATGAGTAATAGGGATAGTGTGTTAGAACAACTGCGCAATCAATTGCGTTTTTTACGTAAAGAAAATGCGGGGCTAGAGAGTGGAATTGGGGCTAATACTCAACTAATGGTGGCTCACCCAGAGACTGCGACAGAATATCAACAGCTTATTGATAAATTTAAGCGTGCTTTAGAACAGAATAATCGTCTTATAGTAAATATCTCTTCTCATCCTGCGTTGCTTGTTGTGCCATGGCAACGCCAGATAGAGAAAGCATTAAAAGAAAAAAAACTAAGTGCTAATAGTGGTTATTATCAATCTACCACTTTTGGCCAACCACGGCATAGCCAAAAAATAGCAGTTGTGAAAGAGCTTTCTGCACTTGCTGCTATACCTGTTACTAACCGAATGCAACTAATCTTATTTTTACGCAAGTATCAGCGGTTATGTGCCAAGCATGCAAAAATACATCCTAGTAAAAAACCTCAATATGGCGGTGGACGTGAGGGAGAGTTACTGCAAGAGTGTGATCTTAGCCAGAAAATACTGCGTCAGTTATATAGTTGGATAGATGAAAGAAAGAGGTTAATTCAGTGGCATTATATGCTATTAGATAATTATCAAGCAGCACTAGAAGAGGATTCTGGTGCTGCACTAGGGTTAAGTAGAAAACCTGGTCGCGCATTGGGTTATCACCCTCACAGAGTGACACAAGCAAAAGGGGCTCAGCTTGATAATGCGGATTATCAGGCGTTTGTTGTAGAGGCTGAGAAAGAATACTCTTTAGGTCTTGCATATAAGCCAGAGATATGGCAGGGGTTTTATGCGGATACAGTGTTAGAGTGTGAAAAACAGAGTATGGAGATTTTAGCGTTGCAGGCTATGTTGTTGCCGAAGGGGCAGTTGCCTAAAGAAGAGTTGGCAGCGGTGAGTGGTCTTGCAAGAGCACAAATTACTCAGCGTTTTTGGGATACTTTATTGTGTGAAGAGAAAATGTTTATTGTCTCTATAGGGAAATTCTCACATATGCCGGGAGGAGAACAGTTATATCCTGCTATGTGCAATGAAGATAGCTATCATGTTTTCTTTGGGAATGCTGAGTTGTCAATGGATTACGCAGCAAGCGTAACCAAACCTTTAGATGAGGTGTTAGGGGATTTACACGATATAAATAAACTAGCTTTCGTGACAATACGCTCTCATTCTTTTCAAGACACAGCGAGGGCATTTTGGGTGGCAACACATAGGCAAGAGAGAGATAGTGAGGATGAAACGGCAGAATATCGGGCAGTAGCACTAGAAGACTCTGACCCACGTAAAGGCCGGCGTGTTAGATTAATAGAGCAGTTAATGAGTGACTTGAGAATTGCTGATCGCTTAGCGCGCGGTGAAAAAGTGACTGCAGATGATGTGTATATTGCCGATGGATGGCGATATTTTGATGATGTGTCGCAGCCTAAAAGAGTAGCGCGTCTTGCCCATATTCATGCCTTAGTGCAACATGCGCAGCAGTTGATACAGCAGGGAGTACTGCAACTAGAAACAGAAATATCACCATCCCGTGCGCATTCTCGATAAGAGACAAGACTAGGGCCTCATATGGACTCGACCATATAAGGCCCTAGCTAAGAAAATATACAATACTCTTGCAATTTACGCGGCTCTCTTGCACCATTAGCCACAATTTTCTTATCCGGAATTCGTGTTATCAATAGAGTGCAAAACTCCTGTAGGAGCCATAGTGCGGTATTTTTATACGATCTTATTTTATCTTGCCTTACCATGCTTTTTTTTACGGTTATTATGGCGCTCGCGTCATAATGCGCAATATCGACAACGGTGGGCAGAAAGATTGGGTTTTTGCCCCTATCGATTACAAAATACTATTTGGGTGCATGCAGTTTCTGTGGGTGAAACGTTAGCAGCTGTACCATTAATTAAAGCCTTACTGGCGCGCTACCCTCAGTATCCTTTATTAGTGACTACTATGACTATTACGGGTGCTGCGCGTGTGCATGCGGCGTTAGGAGAGCAAGTGAAACACGCATATATTCCTTATGATACTCCAGGGGCAGTTGTCAGATTTTTAAAGCGAATTCAGCCTAGTATTGCCATCATTATGGAAACAGAGTTATGGCCAAATTTGTTTTCTGCATGCCAACAACGCGGTATTCCCATTATTTTAACCAATGCACGATTGTCCCCCAAGTCACAAGCTGGTTATCAACGTATTTCCACTCTTACCCGGCAGATGTTATTGGCTATACGCATTATTGCTGCACAATCTTCTGCAGATGCACAGCGTTTTATTGAATTAGGTATGCCGAAAGAACGCATTGCTGTAACAGGTAATATTAAGTTTGATATGGAGATACCAGCTGATTTATTAGCCCGTGCAGACACGTTACGCGTAGAGCTTGGTCAGGATAGGTTGGTTTGGATTGCTGCTAGTACGCATGAGGGTGAGGAGGCAATTATTCTAGCTGCACATAAACAGATTCGTCAGAACTTTCCTCATGCTTTATTGCTCTTGGTGCCACGCCATCCAGAACGTTTTGACACAGTGGCTTTACTCGCACAGCAGCAAGGCTATGATATAGTGCGGCGTAGCCAAGCTACACCTTGTGCCATGCGCACTGCAGTATATATTGGGGACACCATGGGAGAGTTGTTATTACTATATGCAGCATCCGATGTGGCGTTTGTTGGGGGCAGTTTAATTGCACGTGGTGGCCATAACTTGTTGGAGCCAGCTATGCTAAGTAAACCGGTACTAAGCGGACCTTCTTTATTTAACTTTTCAGCGATTAGTGATATGTTGGCTGTTACTAATGCATTAACCAAAGTACACGATGCACAAACCTTAGCGGATGCAGTACAAGGGTTATTTCAAGACCCAGCTTTGCGCCAGCAACAAGGTACGAAGGCATATGCCGTAGTTGAGGCAAATCGTGGCGCATTAGCAAAGCAATTGGCATGTATATACCCATTTTTTTAGCAGCCGCGCTTATCATAAGCCTGAACTAGGCTCTCGCGCTGTGCACGTTGAATCCCTGCTTGACGTTGATCGGTTGTTGCTCCATTAAGCACAATTTGGCGATTTAACTCTTTGCAGACAGGGTCTTTATTATCCTGCGGGTGATACCAACCTTGGCAAGCATAAAGACTGGCAATAGTTAATAGCACTCCTAGTTTAGTAATATAATTCATGGTTACTCCTATTGATGAGAATAGTATTGTATTGTTTCATAGAGAAAAAATAAAAGTTATTTTATGTTAGGATCTGTTGACAATTTAAATTGTCAACAGATCCTAATAGTATGGCAATGTAGTGTCAGGAGTTCCGCTGAATAAAGTATGACAAGCGCACGGATGGGTATAAAAGCACCAGCCGTTCCCGCTAACACTGTCATCCTGAGCGTTAGGCTGTCATCCTGAGCGTTAGCGAAGGATCAGCATCCTTGTCACAATACAGTCAACAAGGATGCTGATCCTTCGCTAACGCTCAGGATGACAGCCTAACGCTCAGGATGACAGTGTTAGCGGGAACGGTTGTAAAAGCACAAATAATTAAACTAAAAATAGGAGAGTCATGGATAAACAACAGAATAAAAAAGATCCTTACGCGGAAAGGGAGGCAAAAAAGTACACAAATCCTATTCCAAGTCGCGAATTTATATTAGATTTTCTTGCAGAGCGCGGACAGCCTGCGACTTATCATCAGCTATTGGATGAGCTCGGTTTGGCGGATGGTCAAGATCAAGAAGCGCTACGGCGGCGCTTAATTGCTATGGTCAGAGATGGGCAGCTATTGCAAAATCGCCGCGGTGCTTATGGTCCATTAGGTAAAATGGAGTTAATCACTGGGCGGGTAATAGGCCATAAAGATGGGTTTGGTTTCGTGACTTCGGATAATGGTGGTGACGATTTATTTCTTGGCCCGCGTCAAATGCGCACAGTATTTCATGGAGATCGTGTGGTGGTGCGGGTATCGAGTGTAGATACTCGTGGTCGCCGTGAAGCGGTAGTGGTGGAAATCCTAGAGCATGCTATTCAACAATTAGTGGGCCGATTTTTTGTAGAATCAGGCGCAGCATTTGTCGAGCCAGTGAATCAGCGTATTGCACATGATATTCTTATTCCTCTTGATGCAAAAGGGGGTGCTAAGCACGGGCAAATGGTGGTGGTTGCCATTACTACGCAGCCTAGTTTGCATACGCGAGCCTTAGGTAAAATCATTGAAGTGTTAGGGGACCATATGGCTCCTGGCATGGAAATTGATGTGGCAATTCGTAACCATAGTTTGCCATGCACTTGGGAGGAGGATGTGTTAGCTGAAGCTGCAAAATTCTCTCCTGTTGTGGAAAAATCAGCATGGGTAGGTCGTACTGATTTGCGTCATTTGCCTTTTGTTACCATTGATGGCGAAGATGCCAAGGATTTTGATGATGCTGTCTATTGTGAATCGCAAGCACGAGGTGGTTGGGTATTATATGTGGCTATTGCTGATGTTAGTCATTATGTGAAATCTGGAACAGCCATTGATCGCGAAGCATTGAATCGCGGTAATTCTGTGTATTTTCCTGGCAAGGTTATTCCAATGTTGCCGGAAGTGTTATCCAATGATTTGTGTTCACTTAATCCTCATGTGGATCGTTTGGCGATGGTATGTGAAGTGGCTATTAATGCCAAGGGGCAACTGGGTCGTTGCCGATTTTATGAGGCAGTGTTTGAATCGTATTCTCGCCTGACTTATACGCAAGTGCATGCCATGATAGAAAAAAATGATGCGGCATTGCGTACGCGATATGCAGAGTTAGTTCCGCATTTGCAGCGTTTGTATGATTTATTTGATGCTTTACATCAAACCCGTGAAAAACGCGGAGCAATTGATTTTGATTTACCAGAAACCAAGATTATTTTTAGTGAAGATCGTAAAATAGAAAAAATTGTAGCAACAGAGCGGTTTAATTCGCATCGTGTGATTGAAGAATGCATGTTGTGCGCGAATATTTGTGCTGCACGCTTTCTGATTCAACATAAACATCCAACATTATTTCGTGTGCACGAAGGTCCTAGTGAAGAAAAATTAAATGATTTACGCCGGTTCCTCAGTGAAGTAGGTTTAAAACTACCGGTAGCCCGTGAACCCAAACCTGAAGATTATGCAAAACTATTAAAGTCGATTCAAGATAGACCAGATGCACATTTAATTCAAACTGTATTGCTGCGCTCTCTAAGTCAAGCAGTATATAGCCCAGAAAATAAAGGGCATTTTGGCTTGGCGTATGAAGCTTATGCGCACTTTACTTCACCGATTCGTCGCTATCCAGACCTGATCACGCATCGTGCTATCAAAGAGGTGTTACACAGCAAAGCTTATGCAGAAGACGCCGGGGCTGTTTTAGAAAGATACGGAGAACATTGTTCTTCTACCGAGCGTCGTGCTGATGAAGCCACGCGAGAAGCAATTGATTGGTTGAAGTGTGAGTTTATGTTAGATGAAGTAGGTGAGGTATTTTCTGGTGTTATTTCTGGCGTCACTAATTTCGGTATTTTTGTTGAGTTGGCAGAAATCTTTGTGGAAGGATTAGCGCACATTAGCACGTTGCCTGATGATTATTATCAATTTGATCCGATCAAACATACATTACGTGGGGAGCGTTCTGGTCGTCGTTTTCGCTTGGGTGATGTAGTGAAGGTTAGGGTGGCACGTGTTGATTTAGATGAGCGTGAAATTGATTTTGTATTAGCTGAAATTCCTGAGCCGAATACTCGTAGGAAGAAGAAGGCAAGGAAAAGATCGTGACTACATCTTTTCTTTATGGAATTCATACGTTGGAAATGCTGTTCGCTAAGCAACCAGAGCGTATTGTGCGACTCTATATGCAAGTGCAACGCGATGAACAAACAATACAGCTCTTTAAACAGCTAGCCAAGCAGCACGCCATTCCTTTAGAGCTAGTGTCACGTGAAAAACTTGATCATCTTACGCAACGAGCCTCTCATCAAGGGGTAGTGGCACAGTGTGCGATGGCAAAAAGTCTTAACGAAGCTGCATTACAAGTTATATTGTCTGAGCTTGTTGCACCTGCGTTTTTTTTAATTTTGGACAATATTCAAGATCCGCATAATTTAGGCGCATGTTTGCGTAGTGCTGAGGCAACGGGGGTGCATGCAGTGCTCGCACCCAAAGATAAGTCGGTTGGATTGACGTCGACTGTTAGCAAAGTTGCATGTGGGGCTGCTGAGATTGTGCCTTTTATCCAAGTAACGAATTTAGCACGTACATTACGTGATTTAAAAGAACATAATATTTGGATTTTTGGTGCGGCTGGTGAAGCAAAGAAAAGTCTTTATCAGGCAGATTTTACTTTATCTACCGCGATTGTATTAGGCGCTGAAGGTGCAGGATTACGCCGATTAACCCGTGAACATTGTGATGAATTATTGCATATTCCTATGTATGGAGCGGTGAGTAGCCTGAATGTAGCTGTGGCAGCTGCCGTTTTTTTGTTCGAAGCAGTGCGACAGCGAGGTATTGATGCGGCTTCTCCTTGACTCTCTTCTCATGGAGAAACGCTTATATCACCTCATATAATACGCAGCAGTTCCTGCTAACACTGTCATCCTGAGCGTCAGCGAAGGATCTTCTTAATAAATCCTCGGTGTTTATTAAGAAGATCCTTCGCTGACGCTCAGGATGACAGTGTTGGCAGGAACTGCTGCATAATACGCATTAGGAACCCATATAATGGCTTGGTGGCGACGATATTTTTTACCGTTTTTTATTTTTTCTAGCGTGGCTATTTTTGTTTTAATGCCGCTAGCATCGAATACTTGGGTTCCTAATAATTTAGATTACTTGAGTCATATTTCCGCTATTATCCATGCGCGCTGGGCATTGCTGATGGGGCAATTCCCTTTACGTGCCATTACTAACAGCGATGGTTTTTTATATCCTCTATTTCAATTTTATTCGCCATCTAGTTATACCGTGGCGGGAATTATTCATCGCTGGGGTGTGGCCAATCCTTTTCTTGCTTATAAGATGACAGTGTGGGGTGCTTTGGTAGTCGGTGGCATTTATATGAGCCGTTTAAGCTATTGGCTTACTCTGTCACGTCCCATCGCCATGCTGTCAGGGTTAGTTTATCTAACTGCTCCTTATATGATTATTGTCATTAATCATATTGGTGCTTTTAATGAAACTATTGCACTAGGTTTGTTACCTGCGGTGTTGTTTTATACATTACGTTGCGCTGATTGCTCTTATAATCTTAAAGGTATCTTACCAACAGCATTGGTGTGGTATTTATTGGCAACGACACATTTTCTTACTTTTCTTGTCACCTCATTTTCTATAGTAATATTGCTAATCATGAAAAGTAGTCAATCTTCTTATCATTGGCGTAACGTGACAGCTGTTATAGCTTCCTATGGATTTGGTTGCTTATTAGCAATATGGTATCTAGCGCCCATCGGATTTTTTTCTCGGTATTTCGTCGCGAATCGTACCTTTAATAACGCGGATTATTTTTATGCTTATAGCCCTTCATTAATGGATTTACTATCACCACAAGCGGCAACAGCGAATGATCTACCCAGTGGCATGGGCAGGCTAATGGATTCTATTGCGTATATTCATCCTAATATAGGATTACCGATATTGATAGCAGTGAGTATCTCTATTTATGCTGTTTTATATCGAGTAAAACCATTAAACCGACCAATAGATAATTGGTTAAAACCATTGTTGTTATTGTTTTTTCTTATGCTTTTTCTAACGTGGTCTCCATTTAACTTTTGGCAATGGTTGCCACCTTCTTTACTGTTTTTACAATATAGTTGGCGGTTGCTGGGGCAAATAACTTGGATTGGCGCATTGTTGTTTGCTTGGTGCTTGAGTTGGTTTTTTCAGGGAAAAATCACAAAAAATGCTGGCATCATTATTGCGTTTTTATCAGTGCTTAGTGTTGGTACGTGGTTTGTTTCCTCGAATCTGCAATCCACTCGTTTTTCTGAGATACTGCCTTTAATAAAAGACTCTGATTTTTATGTTATCGATGCCGGAAAATCTCCGCAGTTTGTGAATATGGTGGATAATTTATTAATTGATTCGGTACGTTTTCATCAAGAATTAGATCTTCGTTCATTATCACCGATTATTATTCCTGTTGCTTTACTACAAGGTGCGCATGAGCCTGTGCTCTCTGTAAGCGGACACGTTTTCGGTGCCATGGTAAACCAAACAGTGTTATTGTCAGCAAATGGCGTGACAGTACAGAAGTTCTTGTTAATGCCAGGTAAGTTTCAATGGCATATCTCTTTACGTACAATTCTATCATCATTAAAACACGTATCGATACTATCTCTGCAATTTTCTGTGCAAAATTGTAACGGCCGCAATTGTGAAAAGCATGCTTTTGCTATGCCATTGGATGAAATTATTTTAGAGGGATTTCTGTCGAAAAAAGCACTACTTCAGGTACAGCAGGTTCAGCCTTATTGCCAACAACAATCAAATATGACTTGTCGCCTTAAGGTTCCAGCCAATGTGCATTTGTTAGAGTTACCTGTATTTTATTATCCGCAGCTATTAACTATTACGCTGAATAATAAAGTGGTTCCTTATTTTAGTGTATTTTACCGTAATCGTTTGTTGACTGCCCTTATTCCTGAGGCGGGAGATAATCTAATTAGTGTGCAGTTTCGCGGTCTATTATGGGCTAATTATATTAGTGCATTTGCCTGGCAGTGTTGGATATTATTGTTGGTGTTTGTTGTTTTGAGAAGCGCATTTTATAAATGCTGATGTTTAAGGGCACCTCTAGAATTTGTCATCCTGAACGAAGTGAAGGATCTGGTTTGTGCTTGATAAATAATCAGATTCTTCGCTTCGCTCAGAATGACAAAAGTCGAAATGGTAATTTCTAGAGGTGCTCTTAAGGAGTTGTTATGATGATACAGCCTAAAATTCGTGGATTTATATGTACTACGGCGCATCCGCTAGGTTGCTACCAAGTGGTTATGGATCAAGTTAATTATGTAAAGTCGAAAGGCCAATTTATGGGCCCTAAGTGTGTACTGGTTATTGGTGCATCTACCGGTTATGGGTTGGCCAGTCGTATTGTAACGACATTTGGAGCCGGTGCAAAAACCATAGGTGTATTTTATGAACGAGAGGCGGATGAAAAGCGTACGGCAACGGCGGGGTGGTACAATACAGCGGCATTTGAAAAGATAGCGCATCAGGATCATTATTTTGCAAAAAGTATTAATGGCGATGCATTTTCTCACGAAATCAAGCAACAAACCGCAGAGCTAATTCGTAAAGATCTAAAACAAGTTGATTTGGTTATTTATAGTTTAGCGTCACCGCGCCGCATACATCCAGATACTGGCCAAGTTTATTCATCTGTGTTAAAGCCCATTGGCCGCGACTTTACAAGCAAGACAGTAGATGCATTTCGTAAAGAAGTGAAAGAGATTACCTTATCTGCGGCGGTAGAAGAGGAGATTGCAAATACGGTGGCAGTGATGGGTGGAGAAGATTGGGAAATATGGATGGATTTTCTAGCTAAGGAAAATTTACTTGCAGAGGGTGTAACCACGGTAGCGTATTCTTACATTGGTCCACATTTAACTTATCCTATATATAAAGAAGGTACGATTGGTCGTGCTAAAGATCATTTGCGGATGACGGCACAGCAGTTAACAAAAAAATTGCAAAACCTGCATGGTAAAGCATTAATTTCAGTTAATAAAGCTGTAGTGACACAGGCAAGTGCCGCGATACCTGTTGTGCCATTATATATTTCTTTATTGTTTAAAGTAATGAAGGAGCAAGGGACACATGAAGGGTGCATTGAGCAAATATATAGATTGTTTAAAGATCATCTCTATTCTCCACACGGATTAGGTTGTGATGCTGAAGGGCAAATCCGTATTGACGATTTAGAAATGCAAGAAGCGATACAGGAAAAAATAGCCGCGCTATGGCCAAAAATAACTTCAGAAACGCTAACACAGTTGACTGATGTGGAAGGTTACTGTGACGAATTTTATCGCTTGTTTGGATTTAATGCAAAAAATGTTGATTATGAGATGGATGTGGAAGCAAAGATGAAAATAGACTCGCTTTGAGTGTTTCAGTCGTCATTCTGAGTCCATTTGTCATCCTGAGCTTGCGAAGGATCAGTATACTTGTTAGCTATCATGACAAGCATACGATCCTTCGCAAGCTCAGGATGACAAACGGACTCAGAATGACAGGCTAACGAGTAAATATTAACCATGGATATATCTAGAGCGTTACCATTGCGTTATCTTTTACCCCTTATAATATTTATAGAAGGATTTGTTTCTATTGCGGTGGAAATTCTTACTATTCGCCAATTGTTACCAGTTGCGGGTGGAAGCGTGATCGTGACAAGTTTAATTATAGGCTTTTTTCTACTGTTTCTTGCTGGTGGTTATCAACGTGGTGGACGTTTGTGTACACAGTTACGTCAGTCTCTACAGGTTAATTTCCTGATTAGTGCCGTGTGGTTAGGTGTGGGGTTGTCTTACGCGTTTATTACTTTGTTTTTTTATGCTGTGCAACGTATTACCGGCCCACATATTGTTTACCCTTTAATTGCTTACTTGTTATTTGTCATTGCACCGTTAAGCTATTTGTTAGGTCAAACCATCCCTATTACTATGAATATGGTTAAACAAGATGCATTAGCCGGTAAAATTGGTGGAGAGACATTGGGGCTAAGCACGGTAGGAGCTTTTTTGGGCGCAACGTTGACTACGCTAGTATTGATGTCTTTTCTCGGTGTAGCTTGGACAATAATAATTAATGTTTTTTTGTTGCTATTGTTAGTGTTTTTTCTGGCGGACAGTGCTAAAGCTTTTTTGTTGCTGTTATGCATAATGCTAGTGGTGATTAGTTTAATTTATCCATTGAATATATTAATAGAGAGACACTTTTTTATTTTAACTAATCATTATGCAAATTACCAGATTTCTAACCAGAATAATTCTCCATTAAAAAATGATGAACAGATTTTATTTATTAACGAAGCACCCAGTTCTTTTGTGAATAAAGATAAACAGGGATTTGCTTATATTGAGCGGATAAAAAAAATATTATTTCATGAGCTAAAACTTCGTGACAAAAGCATTCTGGTGTTAGGAGCGGGTGGGTTTTCATTAACAGCAGCAAGTGATTACCATAATCATATTACCTATGTAGATATTGATAGTAAAATAAAAAACATTGTTGTTCCCCAATTTCTTAACGAAATGCAGAGTGATTTTGTGGTTGATGACGCTAGACATTATCTGCAAACAACGAATAATTTATATGATGCGATTATAGTCGATGTATACAGCGATATTAAGTCAATGCCTGCTTATTTGTTAACACGGGAATATATGCAGATAATAAAATTAAGATTATCCGCAAGCGGCGTGGTGATTTTTAATATTATTGCTAATCCTCTGCTTGCTGATGCTTATTCCAAGCGTGTGGATAATACGATACGCACAGTATTTCATAGCTGTATGACGATACCTTTAGCTTATGAGGATAGACCGACTAATATTCTTTATGCTTGTAGTAATAAAGGTAATCAATCGGATAGCGTTATCTATTCAGATAACCTTAACAATGCAACAACGGATTCTTTTAATTGGTAAGCTATATCTAAGGTATGACATGTTAAAACAAAAACTATTTAACCAAGCTTTTTTAGGCGCCGCTTTTGGCACCCTTGTCGAATATTACGATGTGGTTTTGTTTATTATTTTCTTGCCGATTTTCTCGCCCGTATTATTTCCAGGAGCTTCTACGTATCAGACATTAGTGATGGGTTATTTCATATTATTTATATCCATGTTAACACGTCCCTTAGGAGCTGTGGTTTTTGGCTATCTTGGTGATACTTATGGTCGTCGTACTGCATTATTAAGCTCTATGTACGGTATAGCCATAGCAACGTTTATGATAGGGTTGATTCCATCTTATGCAGTGATCGGTGTCTGGTCGATAGTGATGATTACTGTGATCAAGGCGGTACAAGTATTTTGTTTTGGTGGCGAATACAATGGTGCGGGTATTTATGTGGTTGAGCATGCGCAAAATAAACAAGAGCTATTAACGGGTAGCTTATTGACAGCCATTGCGGTAACTGGCTCTGTTCTAGCTTGTTTGATAGGGGTGATTTTAACTTTGCCGGCCATGCCAAGCTGGAGTTGGCGACTGGCATTTATTTTTGGAGGAATAATTGGTATTGCAGGTATTGCATATCGTCGCAATTTATTAGAGTCGCCGCACTTTCAAGGTGCAGATACGTATCACCATGGGTTGCGTTATTTAATAAAACACTATCCTATTGAGCTTTTATCAGGAGTATTTCTTGGTGGCCTTACTACCGCGCCTATTACTACTATCTTAGTATTTATTAATCCAATTTTAATGCAAAAGGGCTACATGACTAGCCATCAATTAATGTGGTTACATATGTTTTTAATGATAATGGCCATCTTGTTTTTAGTATTGGTGGGAATTGTTGCTGATAAAAAGTCGCCTATACAAGTGATGCTAACTGGGTGTTGGTTTTTAGTGGTGCTTGCTTATCCTTTGTTAAAACTAGTAGATGGTGGCACATGGTTAATGATTATCACCGCTTTTCTACTATTAATTATGGGTAATGAAATGATATTAGCTCCAACAAATGCTTATTTAAAAAATATATTTATTATGCAAGTTCGTTATCGCGGCAGTTCACTCAGCTTTTGTTTGGGGATGGCAGTATTTGGTGGCATGACTCCTCTGGTTGAACATTATCTTTATCAGATGACTGGGAAATTTAGCGCTATTTCCATATGGCTTATCTTTATGAGCTTGGGTGCTATAGTATCGTTATCTTGGGTTTCAAGAAGGCAACAAGAACCAATAGGGATGGTAACAAAGTGCGAGGTTTGAATTGTAAACAGACCCTAGTCATTATCTTGATGATAAGTACGTTTTGTGCGGCAACACTTTGTTTTGCTAAGGCAGCACAACATAAAAAAACCCCATCTACTTCTCATGTTAAGATAGTGAAAACAGCGAAAAAGAAAAATCATCAGAGAGCTTCTTCTTTGCATAAACAGCAGCGCCATGCTGTAGCAAAGCATGTAAAAAAAGTAGCTTCCCATACGCTGGTTTCTTCTTATGTTGCGAAAAATCAACATAAGCCTTCGTTAGAATTGGTAACTTCTATAGGCCATAATTTGGTGGATTTTGTGCAAAAGACAGTATCAACCGTGAGTTATAGCGCTTATAAGTTAGGCGGCTCATATTTTGATATAGCACGAGGAGTCTATATTGTTGATTGTTCGCGTTATGTTGATCGTTTGTTGAAACTAGTTAATCCCAAAGCCTATTCCAGTTTAGTTTCTTATACCGGAGCCGATACTCCAACATCCCAGCACTATTATGATTTTTTTATTGGCTTAGAAGAAGACCCCAGCCATTTTTGGCGAGTGGTAGACAATGTAGAGAAGTTGCAGCCCGGAGATATTCTTGTATTTCGTTATAAAAATCATCGTGGTGGTGTAACTGGCGGGCATGTCATGATTGTTATGAGTAAGCCATTGCGCGATAAGAATACCTTTCTGGTGCGCATCGCTGACTCTGCTCCAACTCGACATAGTCAGGATACCCGACAATCGCACGATTCCGGCATTGGTATTGGTAGCTTGCTGCTTAAGGCTAATCCTATAACTGGCCAACCTTCTGCTTATGCTTGGGGAATAGATTCGTATTGGAATTATCATGTGGATGTGGCGATGGCTAGGCCTGTAGACGTATAACAGGAGTTCCTGCCAAATAAAGTATGACAAGCGCACGGATATTTTAGGTGTAAAAGCACAATGGCTTCCCTGTTAAAAGCATGCGGGGACAAGCTGCCCCCAGCTTCCTGCGCTTTATTTGTGCTTTTACGCCTAATCCGTGCGCTTGTCATACTTTATTTGGCAGGAATTCCTGGACGTGTAAGAGTTGCTAAATAAATTCATTTTCGTTTATGCTCGAGAGAAGTATGTCTAGTACATTATCCTAGAAGCGGCAGTTGGTGTCGTCATCCTGAGCGTTAGCGAAGGATCAGCATCCTTGTTGACTGTATTGTGACAAGGATGCTGATCCTTCG